>Ga0068856_100000697_pt1 | contig 36418 bp, 30 predicted proteins | sample KBSCornC62_FD_66595 | JGI IMG/M metagenome (GOLD analysis project Ga0068856, IMG submission 66595) | Corn rhizosphere microbial communities from Kellogg Biological Station, Michigan, USA - KBS Corn C6-2 | ecosystem: Host-associated > Plants > Roots > Rhizosphere > Soil ...
GCCGACGTGACGACCCGTTTTGCCGACGTGACGACCCGTTTTGCCGACGTGACGACCCGTTTTGCCGACGTGACGACCCGTTTTGCCGACGTGACGACCCGTTTTGCCGACGTGACGAGGAAAGAAAAAAGGGCGGCAATTGCTGGCCGCCCTGTGAAGTTTTTGCTTTTACCCGCTTACGGATGATATAGCCGGAAGAACTGCGCCGGCACCGTGCTCAGAACTGCATTGGTGGTAAACGGACTGGTCGCGCCAGAAACATCAACGTAAGGTCCGGCGACGTTGGTGGAGGATTGGAGCGTGAACGAAGAATCGTTCCAATTAAGCGTAAGACTGCCTCCCGATGCCACAAATGACAGTGGAATTGGAACAATCGGCGGCGTGGCAAAGTCAATTTGCGAGTTATCCGAGAACACCATGCTATAGAAGTTTGTCAGCACGGTTCCACTGGTTTGAGATTGCGTCATGACACCCCGAACGGCCGTCGCATAGGTGCCAGCCAAGGGGTAGCCCACCGGGCCAAGCGCTACGTTGTTGGCCATGGTCATTCGAAATATCTGACCAGTTGAATTGGTCATGTAAATGGTCTGGCCGCCTTGAAGGGGCGTAGCATTGTTAGTTGTGCCCAGAAAGACGTTGGAGACAACTAGATAGCGACCTTCAATGTTCTCTTCCATTACCTGCGGGGTGGGCAGCGTCGTGAAATCAAAAATCTGGGGAGCAGGGAGCGGGTTGCCCGAATCCAAGATTTCAATGCTGTGGGCCGGGTTGCCATTGACTGGAGCCGCTTCCAACAAACCATTAAATTGAAGCAGCGGAGCAGTAATGCGAACCCGATCACCGGTGGCCGGGAACGGGAAACCACCCCGGAAGAAGCAGTTCATACCGCCTGTGGCGTCTTGCAAATAGAACGACTCTACTTCCGTGGTCCCCGACACCAGATTCCCAATCGTGGTCACGATACCTTCAACCACATAAATGTTGGTCGTATCGGTCAGAACATAATTGGTGTTATGCAATGTGTGGAGATAAGCGATGTTGGCGACGATGGGGGGGCGGACATTGACCGTCAAATGAACGACGGAACTGGTCACCCAGTTCAGCGCATTGGAAACAATGACGAAGTAGTTGCCCGCCTGATTAGTGTTCACAAAACTCAGAGTCAATTGGTTGCTGGTGGATCCGGAAATAGTGCCGGAACCAAAACCACTGGGGCCATCCACCAGTGGAGTTGTGGTGCTGTTGGTATACCATTGATAGAAGAGCGGGGCGTCGCCACCGGAAATCACCGTGAGACTGACCGTATCGCCAAAAAAGTTGGTTGTATTGGCTGGCTGGACGATAATTTGAGGTGGACCAGCGATAGTTCCTGCCACGGTAATATCATCTATACGACTGGTTCCTCCAGTCCCCACTATGCCACCACCGACGGAGTTAGTGGTGAGATCAATAAAGCGGAAATATACAGTGCTCGCATTGGCCAAAGCAGTAATTGAGCTTAAATCAAAAGAGTTGGCTGTCCATGTGCTAGAACTTCCAATTAAATTTGTGGCAAAAGGAGTGAATGTGACGCCATCAACGCTGTATGCAATTCTGAAGTCTCGTGGGCCCGTCCCGCTGCCTAGCTGCGCCATGGAAAGGCTGATGTTCGTAAAACCGGTTGTGTTGACGACAACTTGGTAATAGTCGCCTGGATTGTTGGTCCAACCATTTGAACTCAGAGACCGAGGCGAACCGTTGCCAGCGGGGGAGGAGTAAGTCGTTGTCCCGAACCCACTATGCATACCAGAAATGGCTGCTATGCCCGCCTGCGTGCCAGCATCAGCATAAAAGTTGGTTGTCGAAACACCGGCTCCAGGCGCATACGAAAAATTGGATGGGAGCGTTTCAAACGTCCATTTAGCTATGGTCGTTTGCGCGGGCGAGACGATCACAGATGAAAGAACTGCGATTGCGGCCAACCCTCCAACTACAAGTGCGCGGCCCCATTTTAGGTTTAGTTGATGTTTCATTGTTTTTCTTCCTTGTTACGTTTTTCTGGTTTTTGGTTTCTTCCTTGTTAAATAATTTTTTGTAGCGATGGCTCGGTCTTTAGCCGTCCGCTCCTAGCATCTGACATCAGGGCTTGAGCACGCGGTAGGGTGGATTCCAAATCAATGGTGTATTCGGATATTCCGTGGCCGTGCCCGACATGCTGCCGCCGGCTTGCACCACGGTGGTCTTGTAATAGCCTACATGGCCTTCGAGAAAGACGATGTTGCCACCCAGACTGTGACGGGAAGCAAAACTCCGCCAACGGTTAGCCGGGTTTACCGAATTATATTGGGGTGAATTATTGACGACTTCGGTGCTGGGGCTGAACACGCAGTCAAAGAGAAAAACGGTGTCCGTCGGCTTGGGGATGCCGGTGAGTTTTGGCATTTGTGGATAGGCATAATTTGCCGAGGCGTCTTTTTTCTTGAGGTCAATGTTCATGTCAAAGCTGAAAAAGCCATCGGCCCCCTTGCCGGTGCCATTAATAATAGAAAGATCACCACTAGACATCAGGGCGCCAGGACATTCAAACATTTTGCCGATTCCGCCAGGGAACGGGATAATTTCAGAATTTTGCTGGGCGGTATTTCCACTAGGCGCGTTGGTCGTGTAGAAAGAGAGTGGTTTTTCCCCCACCAATTCCGGCAGCAGGTTAAACCAGGCGTTTTGTTGCTTGGAATCGCCTGCTCCGTATGTGCCGGAGAGATTCATGCCGTCTCGTGGAATGCCGTCATTGTTGTCGTTTACATACATCTGGAGAGCCAAGCCCCACTGACGAAGATTGGAAACACAGTTCACCTGCTTGGCCTTGGCCTTGGCCTTGGCCAGTGCCGGCAGGAGCATCGCCGCCAGAATGGCGATGATGGCTATCACCACCAGCAGTTCGATGAGGGTGAAGGCGCGTTTGGGGGCGGTGGAAGTTTGGCCGGTCGTCGCGGCGCAGGGTTCGCTGGTGTTCATCATGAATCGAATGGGGTGGTAAGCTAACACGATAGCCGGGGTCCGTTTGAAAAGTTTTGGTGACGATTGGGTGTCTGAATGCGGGCAAGCCACACATCTAACCTTGTCTGTTCCGACTCCCTTTTACCCCGACGGCTGACAGAACTAGATACAATAATTGCCTGCTTGTTTTTTAACTGCATGGTCATCCTTGTTTACAACCAGCGCCAGTGTTCCTCAGATATTTTGCCGATGCAAGTTTTTCTTTTAAAAGTTATTCACGTTCTTCATCGCACCCGAAAGAGGAACTTTCAGCTCCACTTTTGTTGTCAAACCCGTCGCGCAGATTGTTTCCGTCCGCAGCCTCCGAAGGAGCAGGGACACGGAGGAACGGGCGCCGACGGGTGGCAGCAAAATCTGATAGTGGGCCTGAAAATGAAATCCCCGGCCGCTCATTCTCATGCTCATCTTAATCCTCGTTTTTGCGTGAGATCGAGGATGAGCATGAGGATGACGATGATTGCGCCAACACTTTTTCAAACCGCTTCACACTCAGGGGAACGTATTCCAGACCAGTTCGGGATTGTTGGTGATGCCGATGCTGGTTCCGTTCCAGTATTCGGATTTTCTGAAGTGCTTGGCGTGGCCATCCAAAAAGCAAAAGCTGGCTCCGTTATTGTGGATGTTTGTCACCGAACCACCGTCACCGAGCGAGGGCTTTTGTCCATTGTCAAACAGCCAGATCACCGCCGTTGGGTGTGCGGGAATCGCCTGGAGTTTAACGGGCGTGTGATTGTTGGCCCCGGTGCCGTTGAAGCCTTCATTGAGCGCGTAATGGAAAAGATTGATGCTGGGTGCGCTGACGCGTCTTGGGTTGGACGGGCAAAGCCAGACGGATTTTCCCGCCTCCGCCTGAGCGTTGGTGCGCCAGGGCATTTCGACATAGCGCGGCAGTTTCAAAGCCTCGGGCAGTTGGATATACCAAGCCTGATACGTCGGGTCGTCGAGATCAATTTGCAGGGGCGTGGCCTTGCCTTCTTTCGGGAGAAAATCATTGTTATCCGTCACGTAAATCTGCGTCGCGAGTCCCCATTGTTTGAGGTTGTTGAGACAATGGATCCCTTGCGCGGTGGCTTTGGCTTTGTTCAACGCCGGCAGCAACAGCGCCGCGAGGATCGCGATGATGGCGATGACGACGAGCAGTTCAATCGACGTGAAACCGCCAGCGCGCACCTGCCGGGTGCCGCCGCGAAACCCTGGGGAGAAACCAATTAGCACATGACCGTTCATTGCTAATGGCCGAATCATTCCACAGCCTGGAAATGCGGGCAAGAATTTCGTTGGCTGGATGGGGTGCCGGCTCGCAGAGGGTTTTACCCCAACTCGCCGAGCCGGGGTTCGGCGCTCCATTGCCCGCGCCCCGTGAAAAATTTTCCGTGGCGCATGAACGCAAAGCCGTTAACCTGCGTCCAACTGAACCAAATCGCTTGCACATGAAATATTTGCTCACCCTCGCCCTGTTGACTGCCACCCTTTCATTACGCGCCGCCGACACGAACGCGCCCGCCGCTCCCGGGAAACCGGCCGCGGAAAAACCCGCGCTCGGCAAAATCCCCGACGCCTCGCACGCGCCGGTGCGCGTGACGAACACCGTCACCATCGCCGGCGAACGCGTGACCTACGTGGCCGAGACCGGCATGTTGCCGTTGCTCAAACCTGACGGCACGTCGCGCGCAAACATTTTCTACACCGCCTACACGCGGGTGGAAAAGGCGGAAGGCGAAAATCGGAAAGCGGAAATGGCCAAGCGCCCCGTCACGTTCTCCTTCAACGGCGGCCCCGGCTCTGCCTCGCTCTGGCTGCACCTCGGCGCGCTCGGCCCTCGGCGCGTGAAGATGAATGACGACGGCTCGATGCCCAAGCCGCCGTTCGCGCTGGTGGATAATGAATTCTCCCTGCTGAACGCGAGCGATCTCGTGTTCATTGACCCGGTATCCACGGGCTTCAGCCGGCCGGCCAAGGATGAAAAGGCGGATCAGTTTTACGGCGACTCGGCGGACCTGGAGGCGGTGGGCGAATTTATCCGCCTCTGGACGACGCGCAATGACCGCTGGCTCTCGCCGAAATTTTTGTGCGGCGAAAGCTACGGCGTGTTCCGCGCCGCCGGTCTTGCTGAATTTTTGCGCAGCCGTTACGGGATGTATCTCAACGGCCTGGTGCTCGTCTCCGGCGTCTTGGATTTCGGCACCATCAGCGGCGGCACGGGCAACGATCTGCCCTATCCGCTGATCCTGCCGGCCTACACGGCGGCGGCGCATTTTCACAAAAAACTCCCGGCGGATTTGCAGGCGGATTTGAACAAGGCACTCGCCGAGGCGCGCGAATTTGCCAAAGGCGAATTCACCACCGCGCTGCACCAGGGCGCGGCCTTGCCGCCGGACGAGCGGAAAAAAGTCGTCGCCGAACTCGTGCGCTTGACGGGCCTCAAGCCGTCGGTCATCGAGGACAATAATTTGCGCGTGGATCCCGGCGTTTTCCGCAAGCAGCTCCTGCACGACGAAGGGTTGATTCTCGGCGCTTACGATGCGCGGTTGACCGGGCGTGATGGCGATCCGGCCGCGCCGTGGGCTGGCTTCGATCCGTCGAGCGCGGCGGTGATGGGGCCGTTTCCGGCGGCGATGAATTCTTATGTGCGCAGCGAATTGAAATTTGAAGACGACCTGCCCTATGAAATCATCGCCGGCGTGCAGCCGTGGAATTACGGGGTAAGGAATAATTTTGCCAACGCCAGCGACAAGCTCGCCTCGGTGATGAACCAGGAGCCGTATCTGAAAGTCCTCGTGCTCGGCGGCCGTTGCGATCTCGTCTGTCCGATTGACACGATGCGTCACAGTATCGAGCACCTGCCGCTCGCGGGCGCTTACCGCAGCAATGTGAGCTTCGCCGAATACGCCGCCGGCCACATGATGTATATCAATCTGCCCGACCTTAAAAAAATGCAGGCCGACATCGGCAAATTCGTCCAGCCCTGATTTCGTTGTGACAATCGCGGGCGGACTGGCAGACTCTGGCCGCACATGAAACGAATTTTTCTTCTCGTCCTCCTGGTCTTGAGCGGCGGGCTGACCGTGGCCACGGCGGCAACGGAAGCCCTTTCCCTCGACGGCACCTGGCGTTTTCAGCTCGACCGCGCCGACGCCGGGCTTCGGGAAAATTGGGCCGCAAAAAAATTAGCCGGTCGCATTCATTTACCCGGCACGCTGCCGGAACAGGGCATCGGCGCCGCGCCGTCCACCAACACGATCTGGACCGGCGGCATCGAGGACAAATCATGGTTCACCGCGCCGGAGTTCGCGCCGTATCGAACGGCGGGCAACGTGAAGCTGCCGTTCTGGCTCACGCCGAAATTCTATTACGCCGGAGCCGCGTGGTTTCAGCGTGAGATCAAGGTTCCATCCGACTGGAGCGGACAGCGCGTGGTGCTGACGCTGGAACGGCCGCATTGGGAAACGCGCGTCTGGGTGGATGGCAAAATGTTTGGCACGAATAATTCCCTCGGCACGCCGCATGAATACGACCTCGGCCAGCTCGCACCCGGCAAGCACACGGTGACGATCCGCGTGGACAACCGCCGCATCGTGGACCTCGGCGAGAATTCCCACAGCATCAGCGACCATACGCAGGGCAACTGGAACGGCATCGTGGGCGAGCTTTCACTGCGCGCCACCCCGCCGCTGTGGATCGAGGGCTTGCAGGTGTATCCGCACGTCGCGAACCGCACGATCACGGTGACGGGAAAAATCGGCAATCTCACCGGCACCGCCGGCCGGCGCGGAATGCTTTTTTATGTGGACGGGAATTTGCTGCAATCCGTGGCGGCGGATTGGACGGCGGAAGGCAGCCAGTTCAGCGTCGAGATTCCACTCGGCAGCGAAGCGCCGTTGTGGGACGAGTTTCATCCCCGGCTCCTGCGCCTGACGGTGAAGCTCGGCGACGCCGAGGCCAGCACCACGTTCGGTCTGCGCGAGATCGCGACACAAGGCACGCAGTTCACGATCAACGGGCGCAAAACTTTTTTCCGCGGCACGCTGGATTGCGCGGCGTTTCCCAAAACCGGTCATCCGCCGACCGATGTCGCCGAATGGAAACGCATCATCGGTATGGCCAAGAGCTACGGGCTGAATTTGATCCGGTTCCATTCGTGGTGTCCGCCGGAAGCGGCGTTTCAGGCGGCGGATGAACTCGGCTTTTATTTTCAAGTCGAGGCCGGTTCCTGGGCGAACCAAAGCACGACGCTGGGTGACGGCAAGCCGGTGGATGCGTGGGTTTATGCCGAAACGGAGCGCATCCTCAACGCTTACGGCAATCATCCGAGCTTCGTGCTGATGGCTTACGGTAACGAGCCGGGCGGGAAAAAGATCAACGCGTTTCTGAACAGCTACGTGACGCATTTCAAAGCGCTTGATGCGCGGCGGCTGTGGACCAGCGGCAGCGGTTGGCCGCAGTTGGCGGCGAATCAATTTCACGTTACGCCCAATCCGCGCATCCAGGCCTGGGGCGAGGGCCTCAAGTCGCGCATCAATGCCACGCCGCCGGAAACGATGACTGACTATCGGACTTACATCGCGAAGCGCACGGTGCCCGTCATCAGTCACGAAATCGGCCAGTGGTGCGCATTCCCGGATTTTGCCGAGATCAAAAAATATACCGGATATTTGCTGCCGGGGAATCTGGAAATTTTCCGCGATTCGCTGAACACGCATCACCTGGGCGATCAGGCGAAAGAGTTTTTGTTCGCGTCCGGAAAATTGCAGGCGCTGTGCTACAAGGAGGACATCGAATCCGCTTTGCGCACGCCGGGCATGGGCGGTTTTGAACTTCTCGGCTTGCAGGATTTCCCTGGTCAAGGCACCGCGCCGGTCGGCGTGCTCGATGTATTTTGGGAAAATAAAGGTTATATCAGCGCCGCAGAATACAGCCGGTTCTGCAACGCTGTCGTGCCGCTCGCGCGGCTGCCGAAGCGCGTGTTCACAACCAACGAAACACTCACGGCGGAACTCGAGGTGGCGAATTTCGGCGAAGCGCCCTTGATCAACGCGACGCCGTATTGCGAGCTCGTGGCGGACGACGGACGCGTGGTGGCTTCGCAGATTTTTGAGCGGCGCGAGATCGCGGTGAACAATGGCATCCAGCTTGGCAACGTGAGCATCGGCTTGAAAAACATTCCGGCACCGGCGCACTACAAACTGGTTGCGGGCTTCACCGGCACGAAAGTAAAGAACGACTGGGACGTGTGGGTTTATCCCGCGCAAGCCGAGCCGAAACCGCTGCTGGACGTCACCATTTTTCACAAGCTGGGCGCCGCCGCGCTGGCGGTGCTGGATTCCGGCGGGACCGTGCTCTGGTTGGTGCCGCCGGATGAAGTTCGCAACGATGCGGCGAAGCCCGTCGAGCTTGGCTTCAGCAGTATTTTCTGGAACACCGCGTGGACGAAGCGCCAGCCGCCGACCACGCTGGGAATTTTGTGCGATCCGCAGCATCCGGCCTTCGCGGAATTTCCCACGGACGGTTTCAGCAACTGGCAGTGGTGGTATCTCATCCGCCATGCGCAGCCGATGTTGTTGGACAACTTGCCTGTCAAATTGCATCCGGTCGTGCAGGTGATTGATGATTGGACCACGAACCGCAAGCTCGCGCTGGCGTTCGAGGCGAAGGTGAGCAAAGGCAAATTGTTCGTGTGCAGCGTGGACTTGGAAAATGATCTCGAAAATGATCCGGTGCGCCGGCAATTCCGCGCCAGCCTGTTGGATTATTTATCCAGCCCCAGCTTCCGGCCGAAAGTGAGTTTGCCGGTCACGGCATTGCAATCGCTGACGAAAGTTTCACCGCAATAGCACGGAGGGAATTTTACCTCCACCACGTTGCGGCGGCCACGATGACCAGGGCAGCGCCCATGAATAATTCCAGGTAGCCGAGCCGTCGCGCCGACCAGCGGGCCGCAGCCGGCGAACCCAACCAAAACGCCCGCGCGGCGAGCAGGATGGAAAACGCCGCCACCGACCAGGGCACGAGCGACCATAGGGCGAGCCAGCCTAAAATTCCAGTCGCCGCCAGCGCCGTCAGCAATGCTGGCACCGGGGATACGGAGCCGCCTTTGCGCCGACGCAGGAAGGTTCGCACCACCATCACCGTTGGCACGGAACGCGCCAGCATCACGGCCGCGAGTGCGAGGGAATTTGCCGCCGGCCAGCCGGCGAGCGACGCAAATGTCGCGGGCAGCAGCGCAAAAGTGGATGCGCCGGCCAACTCCGCCGCGCCTTCGCGATTGGCCCCGCGCGCATCGAACCAGGCAAACAAACTTCCCGCCAGCGCCGCAGGAATCAGCGGCCACAAGCGGGTGACGCCGCCCAGTTCCATCGCCAGCAGCAAACTGGCGGCGGCGACGAAGAGCAAAGCGCCGACACATATAGCCGCGAGCGAACGGCGCGGATCGGGTTGGGCTTGCAGTGAAATTTTTACCGGTCGCCGCAGGAAAAATCCTGCACTCGCCGCGAGCGCCAGCGGCATTCCCGCCCATGACGGCGCGACCAGCAGGCCGAGCGCGATGGGTTCCAGCGCCAACGACCAACTGCCGTGTTCCTTGGGCAGGGTGAGCCGGATAGCTTCCCGCAGGCGGAAGCCATCCAGGACGCGGATCACGGCAGTTGGCGTTTGGGCGGGCATGAAGATTTTAGTGTCCGCAGTTTAACGGCTGCGCCTCGACCGCGTCCGGCAGCGGCTTTAACTTGGTGATCACGACGCGGAATTCCCCCGGGCTTTGCAGGAGATAATTCCAAGCGAACGTTTCCGGCCACAGCTCGGTAAATTGGTTGCGCAGGCGCACGGGGTCGTGGTCGTTGACCAGCACAAAGGCCTGGCCGACGGGCAGCGCGCGCCATTTGGCGATGATAAGTCCGTGTTTTACGGAACAGGGAATTTCCCGTCCGTCGAAGATTTCGATTTGAGTGTTCATAGATTTATTTTAGGCGGTGACAGTGGAAAGGGCTTTGATACCGGTCAAGGTTTCGGGCAGCAGCGCCGCCGGCGTCAGCGTGAGCAGCATGGAAAACGGTTTCGTCGCGCAGGCGGCGTGGGGGAGATTCGGCGGCATGTAAAGCAGGTCGCCCGCCTTGAGCGCGTGCGCCTTGCCGGCGAGGGTGAAGTCGCATTCGCCGGACAGGATTTGCACGAGCGCATGCTGCGTCGAGGTGTGCTCGCTCAATTCCTGGCCTTCGGCAAAACCGAACAGCACTACGCGGCAGTTGGGCGAACGGAAGACCGTGCGGCTGACGATGCCGTTGGCGGCGAACTTGGTTTCATCGGCAAGCGAAAGGATTTTCTGCGTGCCGGACTCGATAAGCGGTTTCTCTTTCATGCGCTAAGTCTCGCATGAACCCGCCGGCCACACCTTGACGCGGGTCAAAGTTTTTCGTCGAGCGTTTTACCGGCCAGAACCCACAACCCGATGCCCGCGAGCAGCGCCAAATTCGGAAACAGCATCGGCGCAAAGATGGGTGCGCCGTGGACGATGCGCTGAAATAAACTGCCACCTTCTGCGACCAGATCGGCGTGCAGGTGCAGGGCGAATCCGGTCAGGCCGACCAGCACTTGAAAGCCAAGCATCAGGGCGCATAGGAGAAAAAATCCCATGCCCACGCGTTGGATCAGCGGCACGGTAAGAAAGCCCACGGCCAGCGCGCTGGCGATGACGGGAATCCATTCAATCTGCCGGAAGAAGCCGTTTTGCGCGTGGTCGGTGACGCTAAAAATGAAATTGCCCACAAAGCCGCCGAGCGCGAGGAGGATGACCCATTCCGCCCATTCGCGGGTGTTGGCAGCCACGGAGCGATTGAGAATCAGCAGCAGGCCGATGCCCGTGTAGGCCAGCGGCGCGGCGAAGGGCGCGGTATAAACGAGGCTCGCCAATGTCCATTGCTGGAAAAATTGACTCTTGAGATGCAGCACGAGGCCGACCACCCCGATGAAAACGGAAATCCAGCCGGTGAAATTTCCGAGCACGCGCCAGAGAAACAGTTTGTCCTTCGCCAACGCCCAGATCGCCGGTAGCAAAAGGATGGGCGCGGCGAGTGAGAAAATCAGCGGCACCCATTCCGCGCGCGAATGAAAGGCGTTGACGCTGTGCGCGAGAAAAATGTCCGGCGCGAGTCCGCCGAGATTGAACAGCGCGAACAGTTCCACCCACGTGCGCGGCTGCCAAAGCCAGTTATTTCGCATGTTCGGCGCGGAGTTGGGCGGCTTGTTCCTTGAGTTCCACCATGTGCTGGAGGATGGGGTAATTGCCGTGCCATTGCACATAGTCCGCGCCGCCCATGAACGCGGCGTGCTTCGCGGTGCGACCGTAGTAATGCCATAGGTCGAAATATGTGAACTGGATCGGCTGGCTGAAGGCGTTGGTCGAGATCAACCCTTCCGCCTTGAGCGCGTCCATGATGGCTTTGGCGGCGAGAACTTTTTCGTTCGTCGCATCCACGACGGCCGCGCCCTCCTTGTAGATGCGGTCCACGAGCGGCGGCGTGTGGCATTGGAGGCAGACCGTTTTCATTTTGACCTGCGCGCGCTCGGCATTTGGACGCGGTGTGGTGACTTCAGCGAACAGATTGTATGAGAGCCGTTCCGACGGATCATGCGTCACGCCGGTGCCATTCAATCCGCTCATGTGACAAGTGGCGCAGGTGGGGATGAACATGTCCTTCGTGGTGAGGCTGTCCGAAGGGGCTTTCAGATTCAACATGTCCTTCTGCGCGGCAAACATGACGCCGTGCTTGGACTGCGTGTAGATTTCAATCTGCGAATGGTCCGGGCCGAGATGGCATTGGCCGCAGGTGCTGGGCAGGCGCGCGAGTTCGACCGATGAGGTGTGCCGCGTGTGACAGAGTGTGCAGTTGCCAATCGAGCCGTCGGCATTCGGTTTGCCGATGGCGTGGCAGGTCATGCAGCCGCTCTTGGCGGAGGAGGCGCCCTCGATTTTCGTCAGCGGATTTCCCGGACGTTTCATCGAGCCGGGATGCAGTTTTTCCATCTGCTCGATCATCTCGGGCGAAAAGTCCTGATTGCCCACGACTGCCACCCACGACGGCGCGGCGTGACGGCTGCGCACGAACTGGTCATAAACCGCCGCGTGACAGGTTTTGCAATTGGCCGGCGTGACACCGCTGTTGATGACAAAACCGTTGTGATTTGTGCCGGTCTGACCGGACGCCACCTGATGACAATCCAGACAGGTCACGCCTTTCGCGGCGTGCTTGCTCATCTCGTATTCATGCACGATGGAATATTGCGCGTTGCGATGGCACTCGGCGCATTTGCCGCTGGCCTTCACGAAGTCCGCATTCGGCTGCCCGGCGACGATGGACGGACGGTGGGAGTTGATGACGTAGGCCGACACCACCAAAGCCGTGCCAATGACGAGGGCAATAAAGACAGCGCGAAAATTCATAAGTGTTAGTGTGTCAGACGATAAGAACCCCAACCTTGATTTAAGTCAACTCCCATGAATGAAAATTTCCCCGCCGCGGATCGGCTGGAAAATCGTTTTATAATGCTGACGCCCCGCCCCGTAACCAAGCCGATCATTGCGCCGCGCATCGCGCCACAAAATGCGGGCGGCGCGGAACAACCCAAAAATCCCGCTTGTCATCCGCTTCATCCGTGCTAGTCTGTGCGGCCAATTTTATGAAGACGGACATTCATCCGAAATATGTGGACGCCGAGATCCGTTGCGCCTGTGGCAACGTGATCAAAACCCGTTCCACCAAGCACACCATCATCGTCGGCATCTGCAATTCCTGCCATCCGTTCTACACGGGCCAGCAGAAGTTCGTGGACACCGCCGGCCGCGTGGACAAATTCCAGCAGCGCGCCGCCAAGACGGCCGCCGCAGCCGAGGCGTTTGCCACCAAGAAGAAGAAAAAAGCCTAGCTTTACGATCAACGCCGCCCGCAGTGCCGGAATTTTCCGGGATTGCGGGCGGCTTGTTTTTTGCGGGGAGGAATATCGGGAAATGGACCTGAAGCCACACATCGAAAAATTTCGCAATCGCTTTGCCGAGGTGGAAGCCCAGCTCAGCGACCCGAAGGCTTTTGATAATCCACAAAAGGCGCAGGAGCTTTCCCGCGAATATGCCCGGCTCAAGGAACTCGTTGCCAGCGGCGAGGCTTATCTCAAGGTCGTTTCCGAACTGGCCGAGAACCGCGCCTTGCTCAATTCTGGCGACGGGGAAATGATCGCACTCGCCAAGGAAGAAATCGTGCGGCTGGAGCCCGAGGAGCAAAAACTCAGCCAGCAGGTTCGGTTTGGCCTCGTGCCACCCGCGCCCACCGACTCGCGCAACACCATCATCGAAATCCGCGCCGGGGCCGGCGGCTCCGAATCCGCGCTGTTCGCCGCCGACCTGTATCGCATGTATTCGCGCTATTGCGAAGCGCACGGTTGGAAGGCCGAGACCTTGGACTCCAGTCCGTCAGATTTGGGCGGCTTCAAGGAAATTATTTTTCAAGTCAGCGGTCAGGACGTTTTCAAACGGTTGAAATACGAGAGCGGCGTGCATCGCGTCCAGCGCGTGCCCGCCACCGAGGCGCAGGGCCGCATCCACACCAGCACCTGCACCGTGGCCGTGATGCCCGAGGCCGAGGAAGTGGATGTTCAAATCAATCCCGACGAGATTGAAGTGAACGTCTGCCGCGCCTCCGGCAAAGGCGGGCAGGGCGTGAATACCACGGATTCCGCCGTGCAGATCATCCACAAGCCCACCGGCATGATCGTGCGTTGTGCCGACCAGCGTTCGCAGCAGAAAAACAAAATTCAGGCGATGACCGTGTTGCGCTCGCGTTTGCTGGAACGCAAGGTCGCCGAGGAAGACGCCAAATACGCCGCGTTCCGCAAAGATCAGGTCGGCACCGGCGAACGCAGCGAAAAAATCCGCACCTACAATTTCCCGCAGAACCGCGTCACGGATCACCGGCTGGAACTGACGCTGTATAATCTGGCGAACTTCATCGAAGGGGACTTGGACCCGATGTTTGACCCGCTGATGCACCATGACATGGAGCAAAAGCTGGCTGCGCTGCCAACATGAAACGTTTCATCCTAAACAAACGCCACTGGATTATCCGCTTCGGGCTGGCGGCGCTGGCTTTAGGATTGATCGTCTCGTGGGTTGAGGGCGGCAGGCTCTGTGCGTCCACCAATCATCCCGTCGCCTTGCCGAAGGATCTCGCGGTTCAACCGGTGACTTTTTCGAGCGCGAGCGGAGCCAACCTCAGCGGTTGGATCGCTGAAGGCGCGACCAATCGCGGGGTGGTGATTTTGCAACACGGCGTGCGCTCCGATAAATCCACCATGGTGGCGCGCGCCAAATTTCTAACGCAAGCGGGCTACGCGGTGCTGATGTTTGACTTTCAAGCGCACGGCGAAAGTCCGGGCGAAAAAATCACGTTCGGCTATCTTGAAAGCCGCGACTCGGAAGCGGCGGTCGAGTTTGTAAAAAATCGTTTCCCCAACAAACCGGTGGGCATTATTGGCATCTCCCTCGGTGCCGCCGCAACGGTTTTGGCCAATCCGCCGCTGGATGTGCAGGCGCTGGTTTTGGAGATGATGTATCCGACGATTGAGGAAGCCACCAAGGACCGCATAGAGATGCGACTGGGATCGCCCGGCCGCCTCCTTTCGCCGTTGCTCACCACGCAAATCCCGCTTCGCGCGGGCTGCAAGCCGGAAGAACTCCGCCCAATTATTCAAGTCGCCAAAATCTCCGTGCCCAAACTGTTTCTCGCCGGCACCGCCGACCAGGACACCAAATTCAGCGAATCTCAGGCCATCTTCGCCGCCGCCGCCGAACCCAAACAGTTCCTGCCGTTTGAAGGAGCCCGCCATCAGGACCTGCACGACTTTGCCCCCACCCAATACGAAAAAGCCGTTCTCGAATTTTTAAACGCACATTTGAAATGAAAGCACCCACGTTTGAACCCCAAGGCCTCGTTTTTGACTGCGACGGAACGCTGGCCGACACCATGCCGCTGCACTGGCATGCCTGGCAATTGATCACCCAGCGCCACAATCTCCATTTTCCCGAAGACCGTTTTTATTCGCTCGGCGGCGTGCCGTCGCGCGACATTTTGAAAATGCTCGCCGAGGAACAGGGCCGTTCGCTCGACCACATCGCCGTCGCACACGAAAAGGAAAACGCCTACCTGCCGCTCATGGCGGAAGTCGAACCCATCCATGCCGTCGTGGAAATCGCGAAGGCCAACTTTGGCAAAATTCCGATGGCCGTCGCGTCCGGCGGCACGCAGCCGATCATCATCGGCGTGCTGGAACACCTGAAAATCCGGCACCTGTTCGGTGCCGTCGTGACGAGCGAAATGGTGAAGAACCAGAAACCCGCGCCGGACATTTTCCTCGAAGCTGCGCGTCGCATCGGCGTGAAGCCGGAATTCTGCCGCGCCTACGAGGACACCGACCTCGGCATGCAAGCCATCCGCGCCGCCGGCATGGACGCCGTGGATGTGCGCCATCTGCGCGACTGAAAATATTCCGCATCGGAAACGGCTGGATTTTTCAGGCGTGACCGGCGGAGGCTTTTCCGTAATCTTCAGCGGCATCAGAGGAACACTTTTTCTAAAATGAACACCACACTGCCGCTGGAAATTTCCGAATTTGAACAACTCCTGCGGAAGCCGAACAGCGACCCGACGGGTTTCGCCGGATTCTTCAACAGCGGCGAAGTCTGGGTCGCCCGCGTGCCCGCCCGACTCGACGTGATGGGCGGCATCGCCGATTATTCCGGCGCGAATGTCTGCGAAGCCGTGCTTGGCCGCGGGATGCTCATGGCATTGCAGGCGCGCACGGACCGCACCCTGCGCATCCGCTCGGCGCAGGTTGGCGGCCGCAGCCTGCCTGTCGAGACGCGCATTCCACTGGATTATTTTGCCTCGGGCGATGGCGTGGGCAACTACACGCAAGTCCGAGAACTTTGTCATGCGAATCCCATCTCCTCCTGGGCGGCCTATATCGGTGGCTGCATCTTCACATTGCTAAAAGAGGAGTCGGTGAATCTGCCCTATGGTTTTAGCTTCCTGCTGTTGAGCGCGGTGCCGATGAACGTCGGCATCGGCAGTTCGGCGGCGGTGGAGATCGGCACGTTGTCCTGCCTCAACGCCTATCTCGGTCTCAAGCTCGACGGTGCGCGTATAGCGCGGCTTGGTCAGATGGCGGAGAACCACGTCGTCGGCGCGCCCTGCGGCATCATGGATCAAATCGCCTGCGCCAGCGGACGCGAAGACCGGCTCACGCACATTCTCTGTCGCCCCGGCGCGGTGATGGGCGAGGTGGAGATTCCGCCAGGCACCGGTTTCGTCGGCATCAACTCGATGGTGCGCCACTCGGTCGCTGGTAACGCCTACGGCAACGTCCGCATCGGCGCGTTCATGGGCAAACGCATCATCAACGAACTCCGCGCCAAGACCGGCCGCGCGCCGCTGAATTACCTCACGGAAATTTCCTCGGCGGAATTCAAGGCCGAATACGAAAAAGAAATTCCCGAAACGATTCTCGGCTCCGACTTCCTCGCGAAATACAAAACGCACGATGATCCGGTGACGACCATCCAGCCGGATGCCACCTATCGCGTGGTCGGCCCGGCCCGCCATCCCATCGGCGAAAATGAGCGCGTCTTGAAATTCATGGAGGCGCTGAAGGCTGCCAAGTCCGGCGACGAAGCCCAGCTCGCGGCAGCGGGCGAATTGATGTATGCAGCGCACGACAGCTATCGCGACAACTGCCATCTGTCCGTGCCGGAAGTGAATTTCCTCGTGGACAGCGTCAAGAAACGCGGCGCGAAAGCCGGGCTTTACGGCGCGAAGATCACCGGCGGTGGCACCGGCGGCACCGTGGCCGTCTTCGGCAAAATCGAGGCGCTCAAGGAACATATCCCACAGATCGCCACCGAATATTCCCGCCGCGTCGGCGTGATGCCGGACATTTTCGAAGGCACGTCGCCCGGCGCAATTGAGTTCGGAGCCAAGCGCTACAGCTTCGGCGCGAATGGGTGGAAGCGGTTTGATGTCTGAATTAAAAGAACATCCAACATTCAACTTTCAACGCCCAACATCGAATGACGACCGCGCTTGTGCCACCCCGTTGGATGTTCGGCGTTGAATGTTGAATATTTCCCCAATTTGAAAATGAGTTCATCTCCAAGCTCTACCATTCGCAAAGCCGTCATCCCCATCGCCGGTCTCGGCACGCGTCACTTTCCCGCCTCGCATGCGGTGAAGAAGGAGCTGTTCCCCGTCGTCGGTGCGGACGGCATCGCGCGGGCGCTATTTCATTATCATCTGCTGGAACTCGAAGCCGCCGGCATCGAGGAAGTCTGCATCATCACCCAGCCGGGCGAGGATGAAATGGTGAAACGCTATCTGCGCGGCCCGGATGACAATTATCTCAAGCGGCTCGAAAAATATCCCGCGCTGCTGCGCGAGGCGGAACAGATGCGCGGCTTTGCCAAGCGCGTCTCCTTCGCCGTGCAGCATCAGCAGGAAGGTTACGGCCACGCGGTTTTCCAGACGAAAGATTTTGCGGCCGGCGAAATGGTTTTGCTCGGTCTCGGCGACCATTTGTTTCGCGGGAAGCCGGTTTCCCCATATCGAGAACTGGCTGACATGGCCAAAGTTTCCGACGGCAAAAGCGTTTCCGCCGTGAACCGCATTTCTGCCGGGGAACTGAAAGGCTACGGCACCATCGCCGGCAAACGCCGTGTAGAACATTCCGGCGTTGGCTCAATTTCAAAGCTGGTGGGGCGAGCGTCCCCGCGAGCCGACGTGAGCCAAACCGTTCTCGCGGCTCGCGAGGACGCTCGCCCCGCCGCATTAAGCCACGGCCAAGATTTCCGGCTGATTGACGTTTCCCTCATCATCGAAAAACCCGCTGTGGCCGTCGCGCAGGAGAAGTTGCTGGTGGATGGTTTGCCCGCTGGAACGTGGCTCGGCTGGTTTGGGATGCACCTGCTCGCGCCCAGCATCTACGACATTCTCGGCGAGATGATCCGCGATAACGTGCGTGATAACGGTGAGTTCCAACTGACCCGCGCCCAGGAAATCCAGCGGCAACGCCACGGCTATCTTGCGCTGGAGATGACCGGCGCCCAGCGGTTTGACTTCGGCGTGCCGGATGATTTCGTCGCCAGCGTGCAGGCATTCCGCCATTCGCCTTGATTTTGTCACGATTATTAGCTTGCAGCGGGAGCGGGCTTTGCTTAATTAACTGCATTGTAAGAATTAGCCAGACGACAGCATTGATGCACAAAATCATCGTTCAGTCCCAACCAGAGAGGGTCGCTTGAGCCGCCCTTTTCCTCCGCGCAACAACAATCCCGCCTCGTTCATCCGGGTCAACGGAAAAATCCGTGCCCGCGAAGTCCGTGTCATCGGCGTGGACAACAAGCAGGTCGGCGTCGTCCTGCTGAATGACGCGCTCAAAATGGCCCACACGCTGGGCGTGGATCTCGTGGAGATTTCCCCGAATGCCGTGCCGCCCGTGTGCCGCCTCGTGGATTTCGGCAAGTTCCGCTACGAGCTCGCCAAGAAGGATAAGGAATCCAAGAAGCACCAGCACGCCTCGACCGTCAAGGAAGTGCAGCTCAGCCCGCGCATTGACCCGCATGATCTTGGCATCAAGACGCAGCACGCCATCAATTTCCTCTGCGAAGACATGAAGGTGAAGGTCGCGCTCAAGTTCCGCGGCCGCGAAATGGCTCATACCGAGGTCGGCTTTGAAGTCATCAAGAAGTTCATCGAACTGATCGAACCGTTCGGTCATCCCGATTTCCAACCCAAGCTCGTGGGCCGCGCCATCAACCTGATGATCAGCCCGCTCCCGCGCAACAAGCGCGCCAAGAATCCGCGCCAGGCCGAAAACGACGCGGAAAAGGAAGCCGCTGAAGCCGCCCCGAAAAAGCACGAGGCGCATCCCAAGAAGCATGAAGACCATCCGGCCAAGCTTGAGGCCAAGGCGAAACTTTCCGTCTCCGAAGAGCCGCCGTCTGCTGGTTTGAGCACGCCGTTCGCGGATCTTGACGTCAAGTAACCGCCGGTGCGCGCCAGCCGCGCACCAGTTCTGGAAACCGGCAGTCCGCGCAAATCGCATTCGAGTGTTCGCAAAAGTCGCGGACGATCTGCATCAATCCCTGCTGCGCCGCCGCGCCTTTCAAGATGCGGGCATTGGAAGTTCCCAGCAAGCGCTGCCGCGCGAGTTTCAGGACAGAATTGTCCTCCGCCGCCGGCCACGCCAGAAACCGCCGCTCGACTTCGCGCTGAAGTTTTTCGTTGCCGCCTTCCTTCGCTCGAACCCACAACCACGGCAGCACCACATTCACCGCCAAATCGGAGACGCGGGCTTCGCCCAATAACGGCTGGGGTTTTGCGAGTCGGGCGGATTTGAGCGTCCAGTGCCACGACCAGAATTCATCCCGCGCGACTTGGAAGATGTCGTGCAGTGAGCGCAATAATTTTTCTCCCTCGCCCTTCGGAGGGGTGGGGGGTGCCAAATGATTTTTTAACGCCCAGTCCTCGAGCCGCTCCACCAAATTTTCCGCTGCCAGCCAATGTGACGCCAGCGCGAGCCGCCGCTGCGGATGATTGGCCGGGCGCAGGCCGTGAAATTTCCACGTCGGATGTGGCAAAACGCAGTCGGAAAATTCATCGCGGTCACGCCACCAGCAATCCCATGCGCGACGGAGAAAGGTGTCGGAACTTTTCTGCGAGCGCGTCAAATCATCCGGCAGCAGGCCGCTGACGCCGAGTAGCCGCGCCTGCAACTCAAACGGAGAATCTGCGCCGCGCAACCAGCGAGATTTGGTTTCGGCCAGATGCAGCATCGGCCAGATATTGTTTTTATAGCCAAGTGCTCGAAAGAGATTTTCCCAAAGTGCTTGTTCCCAGCCGGAATGCTTCGCGCGGGCCAGCATGGCTTTGGCCTTGTTTTCAAAGCGCACCTTGGCGGCGGCGTGGAGAATTTTCGTGAGCTGAACCGCATCCAGTTCGCGCAAAGGCGAGGAGCATTTGCCGCGCAGGGCTTCGGGCAGGCCGGTTTCATGTTCCAGCGCCAGCGCCAGTTCGGTCACGGGCGCGTCGAGAAAGTATTTCAGCGAAAGAACGACGGGCTCAGGTTGGGGTTCAAGCTTCAGCTTGTCCGGGCCATTTCCCGCGCGACACGTTGAAGCCTGAACCCCAACTCCGTCCCAGACGACGTGGAGGACGACGTTTTTGAAATTCGGATTCCGGTCATGGCCGTGCGCCCGCCAGCCGCTGGATTGCAGATCAATCTCCACATCGCCGGAAACCGGCGCGGCATCGCCGATCTGGAGCACCGCGCCGCGAAAATCGGGTCCGCCTTCCACGCTGATAAAACCGGGATGAAATACGCGCAACGTTTGGCCTTCGGCAGTTTTGAGCTGGTCACGGCGGAGGCGCTGGTGTTGCCAGGCGGCTTGCAGGAGTTTTTCCGGCGGCGCGGCCTCGCCCTCGTGCAGCGTGTTTACCGCCCGGCAGCTTTCGCGCCAGAGGGCGTAAAAATTAGGAGCAGACCCTTTCACCGGCATTGGATTTGCTTGGTTACAGCCATGAAGTCAAGCGGGCAATTGATTGGCGATGCCCCGGATTGTGGAGCGCGGCATTTATGCCGCTTCAATCCGGCCTGCAAACAGGGCGTTGAAGCGGGCTAAAGCCCGCGCTCCTCCCGCAAACCAGACAGGAACATTTAATTTTGAACGCAACTTGGCCGGAGTTTGCCTGTTTAAGGAATAGCCGCTTAAATTTTTGTTCGCCGCAGACAGTTTTTTCAGGCTAAGATGGTTGCGGTTTTTCAACGGTTCGCATCGTGATGATCGAAGTCTCCAATTTGACCAAGCGCTACGCCGGACGCACGGCGGTGGACGATATTTCGTTCACCGTGGCGCGCGGCGAGATCGTGGGCTTGCTCGGGCCGAACGGCGCGGGCAAAAGCACGACGATGCGCGTGCTGTCCGGCTTCATGCCGGCGACCAGCGGCACGGTGAAAGTGGCGGGCTTCGATGTCTTCCACGATTCCGAGGAAACGCGGCGGCGCATCGGCTACATGCCGGAGAACAATCCGTTGTATGGCGAAATGCGCGTTCGCGAATACCTGAAATTTCGCGCGCGTCTCAAGGGCCTCGGCTGGCGGAAATCCCGCGAACGTGTTTCTACGGTGATGGAGCAATGCAGCCTGACCGACGTTGGCCGTCGCGTGATCGGCCAGCTTTCCAAGGGCTACAAGCAACGCGTCGGCCTCGCGGACGCGCTGGTGCACGAGCCGGAGTTGATCATTCTCGACGAGCCGACCATCGGCCTCGACCCGCAGCAGATCCGGGCCGTGCGCGCCTTGATCAAGAGCCTCGCGGGCAAGCACACGGTTTTGATCTCGACGCATATTCTGCCGGAAGTGGAAATGATGTGCGGCCGCGTGCTGATCATGCTCGACGGCCGGGTGTTGGCGTCGGACACGCCGGAAAACTTGCAGCGGCGCATGGCGGGCGGCAACCAGATCATCGCCGAGATCGCAGCGCCGGAAGACGTGTTGCGGTCAGTCTGGGAGAATCTGCCGGAGGTGGAGCAATTCGACGTTTCGCCGGGTGAAGGCAGTTATTGGCGCTGCGCCATCACGCCGCACGACGGTCAGGATTTGCGCCCGTTGATTTACGCGCTGGCCCAGGAAAACAACTGGATGCTCCGGGAATTGACGCGCAGCCGGCATTCGCTGGAGGATATTTACATGCAGGTGACGAAACCCGCTGCGGAGGAAATCGAATGAGGATTTTCGGGACCTTGTTGCGGCGCGAACTGGGGACATTTTTCCTGTCGTTGAGCGGCTATGTGATCATCGCAGCGGTGACGCTGCTGACGGGTTTGAGCTTTGTGGTGCTGGTGCAAAACCTCGGCACCGACCCGACGCCGATGCCCATCACGGAAATGTTTTACCGGACTTATTTTTTCTGGCTGATCGTGCTGCTCATCGCGCCGGTGATTACCATGCGGCTGTTTGCATTGGAAAAGGCGACGGGCACATTTGAAACGCTGATGACGACGCCGGTGGGCGACGTGGCAGTGGTGGCGGCGAAATTTTCGGCGGCGCTGATTTTCTACATGTTTGCGTGGCTGCCGCTGCTGGGCTGTCTGTTCATCCTCCGGCATTTCACGCATCAGAATGTGGGCATGGATGTCGGAACGATCGGCGGGATGTTCATCGGCACGTTTCTCACGGGCGGGTTGTTCCTGTCGCTCGGCTGTTTTGCGTCGGCGCTGACGAAAAGCCAGGTGGCGGCGGCGATGATCAGCTTTGTGCTGGGTGTGAGCCTGTTTGCGATGGGCTTTCTGGCGTCGGCCATCCCGGCGGCGACCCAGTGGCAATCGCAGGTGATCGCGTATTTCGGATTGTTCGAGCAAATGCACGACTTTGCGCGCGGGGTGCTGGACACGCGGACGCTGGTGTTTTATGTGAGCGCGACGTTCCTGTTTCTCTTCCTGACGTTGCGCGTGGTGGAAAGCCGCCGGTGGAAATAGCATGAGCAACCCGTCCAAATCCCGCCCCAGTTTCTCGCCGGCCCGCCGCTGGCGTATCGGTTTCGACATGGTGCTGCGCACGGCGCTGGTGCTGGCGGTGATCGTGATGGTGAATTTCATCGGCGCGAAATTTTCCCATCGCTTTTATCTCAGCTCGCAGACGCGGGTGGCGCTTTCGCCGCGCACGTTGAGCGTGCTGCATTCGATGACGAACTCCGTGAAGGTGACGCTCTATTTCGACCGGAAGGACGAGTTTTTCCCGGACATCATGGCGTTGCTGAACGAATACCGCGCGGCCAACAAAAACATCTCCATCCGCGTGGTGGATTTCGTCCGCGACCCCGGCGAGGCGGAAAAAGTGAAAGCCCAATACAAGCTGGGCAGCGCCAACGACAAGGATCTGGTGATTTTTGATTGTGAAGGCCGCGTGAAAATGATGGGCGGAGAAGCGCTCACCCAATACACGCTGGAACAGGTGCCGAATGAAAAGGAACGCGAGTTCCGCCGCAAGCCGGTCGCCTTCTCCGGCGAAAAGATTTTCACCGCAATGCTGCTGTCGCTCCAAAATCCGCAGCCGCTCAAGGGCTATTTCCTCCAGGGCCACGGCGAACCGTCGTTGGAGGACAATGGCAATTTTGGCTATCTAAAATTTGGCGCCGCCCTGGAGCAAAATTACATCACGCTGACCAATCTTGAACCGCTGGTTGGCGACCGTGCTGTGCCGATGGATTGCAACCTACTCATCATTGCCGCACCGGCGTCGAAATTCGAGGAGGTGGAACTGCAAAAAATTGACCAGTATCTCACGCAGGGCGGACGGCTCCTGTTGTTGTTCAACTACGCCTCGCTCGAACATGCCACGGGGCTGGAGCCGATCCTCCAGCGCTGGGGCGTCAATGTCGTTGCCGACACGGTGAAGGACCCTGAGAGCACTGTCACCGGACAGGACGTCGTCGTGCGCCAGTTCGGTCAGCACCCGGTCGTTGGTTCATTGGGCCAGCTTTCGCTCCAAATGGTGCTGCCCCGGCCGGTGGAAAAAATCACCGTGGCCAACGCGCCCGCCAGCGCGCCACAGGTGACGGAACTAATCTTCTCCAGTCCGACCTCGACGCTCGCCAATGACCGCAGCGTGCCGCCGCGCCGTCATCCGCTCGCGGCCGCCGTGGAGCAAAAACCCGCCGCCGGCGTGGCCAATGCGCGCGGTAACGGCCGCATTATTGTGGTCGGCGACTCCATTTTCCTCGGCAATTACTACATCGAGGGTGCGGGCAACCGTGATTTCCTGAATAGCGCGGCGAATTGGCTGCTGGACCGGCCGCAACTGCTCGAAGGCATTGGTCCGAAGCCCGTCACGGAATTCCGTCTGCTGCTGACTCAACAACAAAAAAAACAGCTCCGCTGGCTGCTGCTTGGGGCGTTGCCCGGCGGCGTGCTGTTCCTCGGCTGGCTTGTCTGGCTCGTGCGCCGCAAATGAATTCCAAAACCACCAGCCTCTGGTTCGTGCTCGCCCTCGCGTTGTTCGCGTTCATCTGGGGCTTTGAAAAGTATCTCCAGCCCGCCGCGCCGGTCGTTGCCAGCCTGTTTCCCGGCCTGCGCGTGGCGGATGTGACCGCCTTCCAAGTCAGCCCGAATGGCGCGCGGGAAATCAGCGTCGTCCGCACCAATGGCGGCTGGGTGTTGCAAAAACCACTGGCCTACCCGGCGCAAGCCGCCGCGATCGAAGCCCTCGCCACCGCGCTGGAAAAACTGATTCCCGCCACCCGTCTCACCGCCGCCGAAATGCGCGAGCATAACAACACGGATGCGGAACTCGGCTTCGACAACCCGCAATTTTCGCTCGGCATCGAGGCCCGGGGCCAGCGTCGGCAGCTGGTCATCGGCAAGAAGACCGCGCCCGGCGACCAGGTTTTTCTGCGGGTCGTCGGCGTGGACGGCGTGTTTGTGGTGGACGCCGCCTGGCTGGCGCTGCTCCCGCGTTCGGCCAACGACTGGCGTGATACGGCCCTTGTGGACGCCGCCGGAGCGTGCGATTGGATCATTGTGACCAATGGCAATAAAACGATGGAATTCCGCCATGATACAACGAATCAGTTGTGGCGCATGATCCGTCCGTTGCAAGCCCGCGCCGACGGCGTGCGGCTGGCTGCCGCGTTTCAGCAGCTTCGCGCCGGGAGCGTCGCACAGTTCATCACGGACGACCCGCGCGCCGACCTGAGCAGCTACGGCTTGCAACCGGCGGAACTCGACATCTGGCTCGGGCACGGCACGAATTTCGACGCCGCCATCCACGTTGGGAAAAATCTACCGACCAATTCCGCGCAGCTCTACGCCCGGCGCGAGGGCTGGAACACCGTCGTGGCGGCGGACAAGGACGTGTTTACGTCGTGGCGCGGCGCGGTGAATGATTTCCGCGACACGCACCTCGTCACCACCACCGCTCCGGTGACGGAGATCGAGGTGCGCGGGGAAAATCATTTCATCCTGCAACAAACCGGCTCGAACGCGTGGACCGTGGCCGGGGAGAAATTTTCCGCCGATTCCGAGAACGTGGCGGCGTTCCTCAAGCTGCTGGCGAACCTGCGCGTGGCGGAATTTGTGAAGGACGTGGTCACCGGGCCGGACCTGCAAGGTTTCGGGCTGACGACACCCACGCGCGAAATCACCCTGCGCGGCAAGGCGGGCGATACCAACGCTGTCCTCGCCCAGCTCCTGTTCGGCGCGTCCGAAACCAACCGCATCTTCGTCAAGCGCGGCGATGAAGATTTCGTCTATGCGCTGAAGCTGGATGAAATGGCGCGGATGCCGGAAAACGGCTGGGAATTTCGCAACCGCCGCGTCTGGAGTTTTTCCGAGACGAACGTCGCGCAGGTCACGCTGCGACAGGGCGGCAAGACCCGCGTGCTGACACGCACGGGTGACGAGAAGTGGTCGCTTGCCGCCGGCCAGGGCATCATCAATCCGCCCGCCATCGAGGAAACGATGCATCGTCTCGGCGAGCTCACGGCCGCCGGCTGGGTGGGACGCAACATCACGGAACCGGAAAAATACGGCCTGGATAAGGGCAATCTCTCCATCATGATTGATTTGAAGACCGGCGAAAAATGGGTTCTCGATTTCGGCACGGAAATTCCGCAGGGCCAGACCGCCCTCGCAGCCGTGACCTTGGAGGGCGAGCGCTGGGCGTTCGTGTTCCCGCCGGTGCTTTACCAGTTCGTTGCCACCTACCTGACCATTCCCGCCAACACCCCGTGATATGCCCGGATTCTGGCGCAAATGTCGCATCGCTTTTCGCTGCGCCCGCTTCACCGTGTGGGTGCTGGTGCTCACGGTGCTTGGTGCCATCCTCTGGTTCAACCGCGTCGGCCTGCCGGATTTTGTAAAATCACGCCTCATCGCAGCGCTGCACGAGCACGGCGTGGAATTGGAATTTTCCCGGATGCGCCTGAGTCTCACGCGCGGTCTCGTCGCGGAAAACGTCCGGATCGGCGAAGCTGGCACGAACAATAATCCCGCCTTCACCGCGCGGCAGGTGCAGTTGGAGCTGGATTACCCTGCGTTCCTGCATCGCCGGCTCGCGCTGGACGGGCTCGTCCTGCGCGACGGCGATTTCACGCTGCCGCTGTCGCCAACCAACGCGCTGACGCTGACCAACCTCCAGACCGAACTGCGATTCGGCGAAGGCGACGTCTGGTCGCTCGATCATTTTCACGCGAAATTTGCGGGCACCGAGATCAGCATCAAGGGTGAGGTGGCCCATGCGCGCGAAGCCCGCCACTGGAAATTGTTTGCGGGCGGCAACACCGATCGGGGTGCGCTGGTCGCCTCGTTGAAAAGTTTTTCCGACGTGCTCCAGCAAATCAACTTTGACGGCACGCCGCAGTTGAAGCTGGGCTTGGCGGGTGACGCGCGAGACCTCCATTCCATCGCCGTGCGACTCGAGGTGGCCGCCGACGGCGTGCGGACGCCGTGGTTCAACGCCCGCAATTTCTCGGCGGCGGCCGATCTCTCCGCACCCGCCAGCGCCCCGACGAACGCGGAAGCCGCGTGGGGATTCTGGACCAATCTCCAGCCGTTCCGCCTCGCGTGGACGGCGCAGTTGGATCAGTTCCACGCGGCGCAACTGGAAGCAAACACCATCGCCTGCGCCGGCTTCTGGGCCGCCCCGACGCTGACCGTGACCAATCTTACCGCCCGGCTCAGCACCGGTCGCCTGATTGCCAAGGCGGCGCTGGATGTGCCTTCCCGCAAGCTGACGTTCGCCAACTTCTCGGATTTTGATCCGCATGTGCTCGCAAAATTGCTGCCCGGAAAAGCCCGCGAACAGTTGGCGCAAATTTCCTGGAGCCGCCCGCCCGTGCTGCGCGCGGAAGGTTCGCTGCGACTGCCGCCATGGACGAATGGTCCGGCCAGCGCGCGCTACGATCTGGCGTCCTCCTTGCAGGTGAACGGCGAACTGGCCTTCACCAACGCCGTGATTGCCGGGATGGCGCTGGACCGGTGGCACACGCATTTCCGCTATGACGACCCGGTTTTGGAGCTGCCCGATTTGTCCGTGGCCCAGGGGCGGACGGAACTGTTGTTGGGCGGTCACGTCAGCGGCGCGTCGAAAAACTTCCATCTCCGGTTGGGCGGCCAATTGGATGCGCTGACCGTGCGCGGTTTTCTGACGAGCAGCAACGCCGTGCATGGCTTCACAAACATCCTGACGCTCCAACAGCCGCTCGCGCTGACGCTGGATGTCATCGGCAATCTGCGCGCGCTGGAAACCCTGAGTGCCACGGGCAGGATCGCGCTGGCGGATTTTGCGGTGCGCGGGCAGACGGTGGAACATGTGGCGGCGGATTTGGTTTATTCGAACTTGCTGGTGGATTTTCTGCATCCGCAGATTTCCCGCGCGGGCGGCACGCAAAAGCTCTCGGCGGAAAGGCTGACCTTGGACATTGCCGGCGAAAGGATTTTTGTGGTCGGCGGCGTGGGCCACGCGGACCCGGTCGCCATCACGCGCGCCATCGGGCCAAAGACGGCGCACATCATGGAGCCGTATCAATTTCCCACCATTCCCTCGGCGCGGGTGAACGGCACCATCCCGATCCGGCAGGTCAACGACGAGGTGGATACGAGCGACGCGGACCTGGTGTTCGATGTCATTGGCACCACGGCGTTTCATTGGCGGAAATTTGAGACGCCAGCCATCAGCGGGACGATCCGCTGGTATAAAGATTTGATCATCCTTTCAAACGCCGTGGCCGAATGTTACGGGGGCACCGCGCAGGGCGACGCCGTTTTCAACGTGGACCCGAAAATCACCGGCACCGACATGCATTTCTCCGTCGCCGGCACCAATATCAACCTGCATCTCATGAGCCAGGCGCTCTGGGCGCCGACGAACAAGCTCGAAGGTGCGCTGTCTGGCACCGTGACCGTCACCCGCGCGAATTCCGAGGACTGGCGCTCGTGGAACGGCAGCGGCCGGTTGCAACTGCACGACGGATTGCTGTGGGACGTGCCGATCTTGGCCATCATGTCGCCGCTGCTCAACGCGTTTTCTCCGGGGCTGGGCAACAGCCGTGCGACCGAGGCCACCGCGCCCTTTACGATGACCAACGGCGTCATTCGCTCCGACGAAGTGCTCATCCGCTCGACGATGATGAGGCTGCAATACACCGGCTCGGTGGATTTGCAGGAGAATGTGGACGCGCGGGTGACGGCGCAATTGCTGCGCAACACGCCGGTGGTGGGCACGCTGATGAGCATGGTGCTCTGGCCGGTGAGCAAAATTTTTGAATGTCAGGTCACCGGCAAATTGTCCGAGCCGATCGTGAAACCGGTCTATATGCCGGCAAAACTCCTGCTCGTGCCGCTGCACCCCATCCGCACCCTGGAGGAATTGTTTTCCTCGCCCGTCTCCACCGCGCCTGCCACGAACAGCGCGCCCGTGCCCAAGCCGGACGCGCCGACGAATTAAATTGCGGTGATGACAGCCAAACCGCGGTGCCAATCATCATTGGTCGCCATACAATATGAAACTCACCAACGACAGTTATGTCATTTTGCTCGGCACCAAGAATTTCACGGAGCGTTACTACCGTGACAAGATCGGCTGGTTAAAGGTCAGCGCGCGCGGTCGGAAATTCCGGATGACGGCCGAGCAGGTTTTGAATCATCTCCTGCCGGCGCTGGCCGGAGTCAAACCCAACCTGATTCTCCGGGTGAAGCGTAAAGCTCCACGTCCGGCCAAAGTTTCTGACACTACCGTCTGATGCACTTTTATTGCGGTTGCGCGGGCGGCGTTTGATCGAGCTCGTTCATCTTGTTTTCCAGCGCGGCGCGGGCAGGGTCTTGGGCATCGGTGGGACTCATCGCGTCGTCCTCTGAATTGGTGGTGGCCGGCCGGCTGGCACCGGAATGCTGGGCGGAACCGAAATCGCCGCCGGTAGGCAGGTTGGTTTCCGCAATATCGGTGTTCATGTTGAAGAAGCCATCGGCCGGGCCGCCTTTGCGGGCTTTCTTCAATTCCTTCTTGCGCTCGGCCTCGATCAGGCGGCGCTCGTCGGCGGCATTTTCGGCGGCGGCGGCGGAAACACCCGGCAGGCGCTGGGCTTCCTTGATGGTCTGGGCCGCCGCGATTTCAGGGGTCTTCAGCACGGTGGGCCGCATCATGACCATCAGTTCCGTGCGATCCTTGCTGTTATCGGTCTTGGAGAACAGCCAGCCGAGGATCGGAATATTCATCAGCACGGGCACGCCGGAGCGGCTGTGGGTTTTGTCGGACCGGACAAAGCCGCCGAGGATGACGGTGTCGCGGTTGCGCACGGCGATCTCGCTGCTCAAGGTGCGCTTGATGGTGTTGGGAACGTTGTTGCCGTCAATCGAGGTGTAGCCGCTGATCTCGTCAATTTCCTGCTGGATGTCCATGACGACGAGGCCGTCGGGATTGATGAAGGGCGTCACGTCGAGTTCCACACCGACGGACAACTGCGAGTAGGACGAACCGCCGTAACCGCCGTTGATGCTGTTGTTGTAGGTGCTGTTGACGTAGGGCACGGTCTGGCCGACGAAGAACTGCGCAGGCTTGGCCTGCGAGGTCTGGATGCGCGGGCGCTGGATGATGTTGGCGGTGGTGTCCGATTCCGCCGCGCGCACCGCGATATCCCATGTGTCGCCGATGCTGCCGAAGTAACTCAAGCCGCCCGTCAGGTTGGTGCCGAAACTGGAAACGGCGGTGCCGTTGGTGGTCAGGCTCTGGATGGTGCTCAGGAAGGAATTGCCGTTGTAGATCGCGCCGCCGCCGGTGACGTTGGAGTCATTAAACTGCTTCGGTTTCTGCACGGCCGAGACGCCGGCGGACAACGTGTTCCCGATGCCGACATCCATGATGATGGACTCGATCAACACCTGCGCGAGCAACACGTCGAGCTGCGTGATGACGTGCTTGATGTTTTCCATATCCTGCCGCGTGGCGAAGACGAGGAGGGAATTGCTGCGCTGGTCGGCGATGATCTTGGTTTGGCCGAACACCTGGATCTGGTCCTGGCCGCTGCCGCCACTGCTGGCGCCGGAGGCGCGGTTGATGATGGATTGCAACCGCGATTGAAAAGTGGAGCCCGAGGTAGGGGTGCCGTTGGCGCCCGTGGCTGTCGTCGAACCAAACGGACGGGCCGTGCTGCCGCCGATACCACCACCGAGGCCGCCGGAAGAATAGCCGCTGCCGCCCATGCCGCCGCCCATGCCTCCACTGAGACCACTGATGCCGGATGAGGTCGAACCACCGCGCAAGCCGCTGATGGGAGTGGTGGCACCGCTGCTGCCAAAACTCACGGTGGAACCGCCCGCGCCGCCGAGGCTGTTCAAAGCGCTGGCAATGTCCGCCGCCTCCGCGTAACGGATCGGGATGACTTCCGAGATGTATTCCGCCGGCACGCTCACATCAATCTTCTCGATCATCTCCAACATGCGCTTCACGTTTTCCGCGTAATCGCGGAGGACGAGAATGCCGTTGCTGTCAATCGGCAGGATGGAATTCGCCAGCTTCGCGAAGGGCTGGATGATGGGAACCATTTCGCTCGGCTTGACGTATTTCATCTGCACGATGTGCGTGATGTAGGAACCGAGGTTCGGCAGGTTGGTGGCGCTGGTGGTGTTGAATTCCGCACCATAACCATTGGCCTGATCCACCGGCCCGACTTTGACGAACTTGTCGCCGATGTTGACGACGGCAATGCCGTTGAGCGCCAGCACCGCCTGCAATGCCTGGATCGCCTCGCTCTTGGTCAACGGCGTCTGCGTCTTCAAAACGATGGTTGCGTTCGGCACATTGGCGCGCAGCAGGGTCCGGTTGACCAGCTTCGCATAAATGTCCAGCACCTGGCTGACGTCCACGCCTTGAAAATTGATCGTGCCTTCGGGAATCATCTCTTCCGGCTGCGCGGGCGCGTGGTTGCCCGTTGGTGCCGTTGCGGTCGGCGCGGGCTGCTGGTAGCGCGGCAGGGTGGACTGGGTGTTGGTGCCGCCCAGCCGCGGCAGCCGGCGGTTGGTGGGCAGCGTCGGCAGGCCGGGCGTTTGCGCCCACAGTTGCAGGCCGGTGACGACCAGAATCAAAGTGACGAGGATGGTTTTCATTTTGCCTTTGCGGTTGAAGGTTTCGCCGGTGCGGCGGCGGCGCGGTTTTTCTGGTAACTGGCCACGAGCCGGATATTGGCGTTAAGCCGCTGGCGCGGCGGGTCGGGCTGCAGCTCGAGGTCGCGCACCCGGATCATCGAGGCGCCGGAGCCGAGCTTGTAAAGAAAATCCACCAGTTGTTCCTCGGTGGCGACGACGGTGATGTTCTGCACCTGCTCGACGAAGAACGCGTCGTTGGTGCGCATCAGCGCGCGGGAATAATTCTGGATGCCGAAGCCGGACGCCGAGGCCTGCGCCTGGATGGTGCGCATCAGGTTGATGGCCTGATCCTCGGGCGCGACGAATTCGCCTTCGCTGGCAAAGGATTTCACCTGCTTGTCCAAAACGGGAATCTGGTTCGTGGCCGCCTGATACAGTTTCAATTTACGATGGGCTTCGGCCAGCCGGCCGCGGTAATTGCTCCAATCCGAAAAATGCGGCCAGATGAACACGGCGTTCAGCACGATCACCAGCACCACGAGAACGGCGACCACGAGGCGGCGCTCCATCGGACGCAGTTGGGCCAGATATTTTTTCATTTAACCTCCGCCTCCGAGCGCAGCAGATCCACGCTCAAGTTCCACGACACGTTGTTCGGCGGAATGGCGCGCGGGTTCACCGTGTCGCCCTTGTTCTGGTCGAAGACGAACTGGTTGTTGACCTTTTTCTTTTTCAGCGCCGTGTTGAAATCAAACAGCGTGTTGACCATTTCTTTCGGCGCGGTGCCGCTCAACGTCACCGACTGGCCGTTCGCAAAGCTGAACCGCTGCAGCGTGATCCCCGGCGGCAGTTCCTCCGCCACCCATTGCCACGCGTCCAGCGCCGCATATTTCAACTGCGACCGCTCCTTCAGCACGTTGTAAACCGCCTGCAATTGCAGGGAATTGGTGTAGCTTCCGCCGAGCGCCGCCACCCGCATTTCCACGCCGCGCGTGCGGTAGCCCAGCACGCCCGTCGCACAAAAATAAATCACGCAGGCAATGGCATACGCCACGCCCGCGTAGAACAATCCGCGCAACCAAAGCCGATCCACGAATTGTTGATGATACCGAGCGGTGAATTCTTCCGGCAGTAAACTGGATTTCCCCGCCGTCGCCGCGCGCTTCGCTGTGCGGGCGGCAAGCTCCACCGGAGCGGGCGGCGCGATCACTTGCACCGGCTCGTTCAAGCTGGCGCGCAACGCGTGTTCCCATTCCGTCGCATTCACCGGGTCGGCGACGAGATGCCATTGCGGCGCGGCCGTCAGCCAGCCTTCGAGTTCACCCGACCACGCAATATGCGCGAGTTGCTCCTGCAATGCTTTTGCGCGATCGCCGGTGGCGGGCAGAGTGACGAAACTCAAATTGCGCAACACACCGGCGCTCCAACTCGCCACGAGCGCGGCGCTCTGGCCGCCGAGCGAAAGGGGAAACAGCCACGCGTCCACCGCCGATTCATTTGTGCGCGACGCGCTGCGGGAGGCGACGACGGCTTCCAACTGATCCAGTAAAGGCGTCTCGAGACGGTCGGCGAGATAGCCGTCGCGTTCCAGCTTGCCTAGAAATTCTTCCACTACACGGCGCTCGGCGATGACGACGACCACTGTCTGTAAATTTTCCGGCGGCGCATCACCCTTCGGCGGCGCGGTGTGCGTGCCAATGATGTGCATCGTCCACACGATCTGGGCGACGGGCAGCGGCGACAGCTTCTCCAACTGCAAATCCACCATCGAAAGCGTTTCCTCAAAAGTGCTCGCGGGCAATTCCACGACGCGGAGGAACACCGCTTCCGCCGGCAGCCACGCGATATTCAGTTTCGGCTGCCAGAGCGAGGACCAGTTTTTCGCGACACCCTTGGCCGGCAACTTTTCCGCGTGCGGCACGCGCTGCTCGCGACCAAGCGCGAAACCGCCGCCCTTGGCGTCGAATTGCCAGAGGCGCTTCGCGTCGGGGGCGACGTGCAGGATGTTGCAGGAGTTCCAGCGGGCCATGAGGTTTTTGGTTTATTTTGCGCGCGCGATGAACTGGGTTTTGTCGTCGCCGCCAGAGAGGGCTTCCATGTGTTCTTCCATCTGCGTGACGCGGAGGATTTCCTCGATGGTCGTTTCGCCCGCCTTGACCTTGTTCCAGCCGTCGGTGCGCAGCGTTCTCATGCCGGCTTCGATGGCGCGTTGGGCGATGGTCGTGGCCGGCGCGCGGTTCATGATGAGCGGACGCAGCGCCTCGGTGACAATGAGCAGTTCGTAAATTCCTTTGCGGCCTTGATAGCCCTGCTGGCGGCAATGTTCGCAACCCGCACCGTGCCAGATTTTTGCCGTCTCGATGTCGGCTTCGGGGAATCCGATGCGCCGCAAATAATCGTGATCCACCTTCTGCTCGGTCTTGCAGTGCGGACAAATCGTGCGGACGAGGCGTTGCGCCTGCACCGCTTCAACCGACGACGCGATAAGGAACGGCTCGATGCCCATGTCCGTCAAACGCGTGAACGCGCTCGGCGCGTCGTTTGTGTGCAGCGTGGAAAAGACCAAGTGACCCGTGAGCGACGCGCGGATGGCGATGTCTGCCGTTTCGCTGTCGCGGATTTCCCCGACCATCACGACATTCGGATCCTGGCGCAAAATGTGGCGCAAGCCCATCGCGAACGTGAGTCCGATATCCGAACGCACGGCGATTTGATTAATGCCCTTAAGTTCGTATTCGACCGGTTCCTCGATCGTGATGATGCGCTTGTGAACGGAATTGATCGCGGAAAGGAAGGCGTAAAGCGAAGTGGACTTGCCGGAACCCGTCGGGCCGGTGACGAGAAAAATCCCGTGCGGCTTGACGATGATTTCGCGGATGGCGTCCTCTTCGAGCTTCGAGAAACCCAGTTTGTCGAGCGACAGAAAGATTTTCCCGCGCGTCAGCAAGCGGAGCGAAACGCTTTCGCCATAGACTGTCGGCACGGTGGAAACGCGGATGTCAATTTCCTCGCCCTTGATGCGGACGTTGATGCGTCCGTCCTGCGGCAGGCGTTTTTCTGAGATGTTCATCCCGCTCATCACCTTGATACGCGAGATGATGGCCGCCTGAAAACGCTTCAGCGTGGGTGGCAACGGAATTTGATGGAGGATGCCGTCAATACGATTGCGGATGCGCAACTCGTCTTCCTGCGGCTCAAAATGAATATCCGTGGCGCGGTCCTTGAACGCTTCCCAGATGATCTGGTTCACGAACTTGATGACGCTCGCCTCCTGATCGCCCTCGGTGATTTCCTTGTCGTAGGCGAGTTCCAGTTCCATCGGCTCGCCTTCGCCCATTTCGTCGAGCGTTTCGGCACCGACGCCGTAATATTTCTTCAGCGCCTTCTCGATTTCGGCGCGGGTGGCGAGCGCGAAACTTACCGGCATTTTCACGTCGAACTTGACGGCGTTCATCATCGCCGCGTCGAACGGATCACTGACCGCGATCTGCAACACGCCGTCATTGATGGACACCGGCAGGATGAAATATTGGAAGGCGATCTTGGTGGAGAGCTTGCCGCGCACTTCGTTCTCGATGGTGAGCTTCGGCAGATCGAGATACGGCCAGCCGAGCGCCGTTGCGAGGCGCTGCATGAAAACGTCTTCGGCCACGCCCCGCTCGCGCGCAACATACGTGAGCAACGACTCGGTGGATCCCGCATCCACCGCCGTGCGCCACGACTTGCGCCAATCATCGAACTGCGCCGGAGTCGCTTCCGCGACCGTCGCAACGAGGTTTCTGACCGGACTAAAGGCCATTCAGGTTCAAATTCAACAATCCGAGCTGCGAAAAGTTGCAGAAATTCGGGACATTTACAAATTCAAAGCGCGGCTAAATTGGGCTGGAAATGGTTAAAAACCTTTAATTTCGGCGTAATTGGTGTTTATTCGTGACTTTCAGATGAAACAATTCGCCACCATCACCGTCATCGGACGCGACAAAACGGGTGTGATCGCCCGCGTGACCAACTTTCTTTTCGAGCAACACGCCAATATTGAGGCTTTGGAGGAACAGGTCACGCGCGGCCAGTTCAGCATGACGTTGCAGGCTTCCTGGAAGCGCGGCGACCTGAAGGTGGAGACTTTGCGCTCCGGATTGGACACGCTTGCCAAGTCGCTCGGCATGGAAATCAAGCTGCGCCTGACCGACCCGAAACGCCGCCAGCGCTTCGCTATCATGGTCACGAAGGAGACGCATTGCTTTGACGCGCTGATGAAGGCGAAGTTGCCGGCTGATCCCGCGCTGGTCATCGGGAACTATGAGGATTTTGCGCCGCGCGTCCAGAAGCGCGGCCTGCCGTTCGCGCACTTGAACTGGCACGACCGCGCTAAATCCGAAAATGAAGCGCTCAAGTTGCTCGAAGAAAACGAGATTGATTTCATCGTGCTCGCACGGTTCATGAAGATTTTGTCGCCCAACTTCGTCTGGCGGCACAAAAACAAGATCATCAACATCCATCCGTCGCTGCTGCCGAGCTTTCCCGGACCGCAGGCGTATCGTCAGGCTTACGAGAGCGGAGTGAAGATCGCCGGCGTCACCGCGCACTTCGTTTCCATGCGGTTGGACGAGGGCCCGATCATCGCACAAGGCTCGTTCGCCATCACGCCCGGCATGGAACTCAAGGAAATCATGGCCGCCGGCCAGAAACAGGAGGCCCAGGTTTTGGTCAAGGCGGTGAAACTATATCTCGGCAAACGGCTTGATGTTTATTGGGGCGTCGTGCGGGAGGTCTAAACAAATTTTATTCCCGTCCAAACCCGAATTTGCCAAGCCCGTCGTTTCTGGTAGCTTTACCTCGTGAATTTTTTCGTCCAACACAGCGAACTTCGTGACATTTACGAGAAAGTCGCCGCCGGGCAGCGCATTACCGAGACCGATGCGCTGCGACTGTTTGAAACGAAGGACCTGAATGCGCTCGGTGCCATCGCCGATTTTGCGCGCGCCAAGAAGGTTGGCAACCGCGCCAGCTACATCGTCAACTGCTACATCAACTACTCGAACTACTGCATCCTTTCGTGCCAGTTCTGCTCGTTCGCCCGCAAGAAACGCGATGGCGACGGCTTTGAACTTTCCACCGAACAGATCGTCCAGAAGGCGCGTGAAGCGCTGAAACTCGGCATCACGGAGCTGCACATCGTCGGCGGACTGCATCCGTCGCTGCCGTTCAGTTATTAC
>Ga0068856_100000699_pt1 | contig 36354 bp, 43 predicted proteins | sample KBSCornC62_FD_66595 | JGI IMG/M metagenome (GOLD analysis project Ga0068856, IMG submission 66595) | Corn rhizosphere microbial communities from Kellogg Biological Station, Michigan, USA - KBS Corn C6-2 | ecosystem: Host-associated > Plants > Roots > Rhizosphere > Soil ...
ACTTCCACTTCGGAGTCGGCGCGCCGCACGGACCGTGGAAGCCGAAGAAGCCGGCGCACTGCACCCGAGGCTGACCCGGGACAGGAATGAACGAGTTGTCCCACTGGTAGTTACCGAACCAGTACGCGCTCAGCTTCGAATGCGGGCTGAGCAGGCCAAAGCTCATCGGGACCGAATAGTCGATCTGCGTGTCGATACCCTTGGTATCGAGCTGACCAAGGTTCGCGTTCGCCGCGTTGACGATGAACACGCCGCCGCCCGACAACACGCCGGACGAGTTACGGTGGATCAACTGGCAGATCGGGTTAGCGGCATCCTGAATCACGTTGTAGCAAAGATTGAGGATACCGCCGACGCCCCCGGCGGCCGGCGCGATCGCACCCTTCACGCGGATCTTGTACCAGTCGACCGCAATGTTGAGGCGCGGGATGAAGCGCGGACGAATTACCGCACCTGCCGTCCACGTATCGCCTTGCTCTTCCTGCAGGTTCGGGTTGCCGCCGAAGGCGCCTTCGATCTGCGCGTTCGGCTGGAGCGTCCCCTTGCCCACGGAATTGGAGGGCACGCCGGTAGCAATGCACGTGGCGGCGAGGGCGGCAGCATCGACGCCCGGCTTGGGAGGTCCGGCGCAGGGATCGGTCGCCGCCGGGAAGCCCGCTGCCGTACCTCCGAACAATTCGGAGACGTTCGGCGCACGAATTGCGCGCTGGTACTGGCCGCGGAACATGATGTCGCGGATCGGCGACAGCTCGGCGCCCGCGAAGTAGGTCCACACGCCGCCGACGTTGCTCAGCGAGTATTTCGAGTAACGGAAGCCGCCGTTGAGCTCGAGACGGTCGATGAAGGTCTTCTCGATGAGCGGAACGCGAAGCTCGCCATAAGCTTCCTTCGCGTCATACTTGCCGTGAGTCGGCGCGCCAGCGTTGAAGCCGACCACGTCGCCGCTGGCGAGGAAGGTGTCCGGATCGAAGGAGCCTTCCATCCGGCGATAATCCAAGCCGAGCGCGAGGCCAACCGCCGACTGAGCCCAGGGGCTCGTGAAGAGATGGCCGGACACGCTTCCGTCGGCCACTTCGAGCGTCGAATCCTCGAGGTTCGTCGAATTGACCGTGATGCCCGCGATACATTCGTCGCTGAGCAGATTGGCGCCGAACAGGTTGCAGGTACCGTTCTCGACGTTTGTGACAATGCCGGAGCAGAGGCCGTTACCTTGCTGTCGCTGCGCGTTGCGCGTGTGGGCGTACAGGTAGGAGACGTCGTAGTTCCAATCCGAGGTGATGTCGCCGCGCATGCCGCCGAGGATACGGAAGGCATTGCGGTCATCCTGGTTGAGACGTCCGCCAACCTGCGTGATACGATAGTTCGCAGTCAGTCGAACGAAGCCAGGCTGAACGGGACCGGCAAGGACGCCAACCGGCGACTGGATGTCGCCGAACGGCAGATCGCCGCTGCCCGCGCCGCCAGCCGCAGCGGCAGCGTTCGCCGCAAGCTCGTTCGCCGCAAGTTGCGTGAGCGTTGCGCAGTCCGCAACGCTGAGCTGACCGGCAGTACCCGGGGTGCGGCAGAAGCCATTAGGCGCCGTGAGCGGAACGTTGACGTCTTGCGTCAGAGGCGTTGCCGCCAGCTGGCTGTTGACGCGGTTGTTGGTGAACGCAACCTCCGTGTAGAGGTGCTGACCGTCGATCACCTCATAATCGCCGTAACCGCCGAGCGCCCAACGCTTCTGCGGCGTCATCAAATAGTTGGCCGGCGCAAAGTTGAAGCGATCCGCGGGGTCCGCAAAGGGGGTGCTCACACCCGGCGTATTGAATACGCCGCCGCCATTGTCCTCGTTGAAATTGGTGCCGAGAGCAACGTCGAAGCAGCCTGCGTTCCGTGGAGGCTCTTTGTCCAGGCCGCAACTCGCGTCCTCGCCGATCTCGAGCTGCGACGGAGCGGTAAAGCGTCCCTGCGGAAGGTTCGCAGAACCGCCGCAGACGAATCCGCCGTCGCCGGTGTCCGCCAGCGTACACCGCGAGAAGCCGCGCTGATTCTGGAAGATCGCCGAACGATCGTAATATTCGCCGTAGACCGTGACGTTGCCGCGGCCGTCCGCGAAGCGAGTGCCGATCGCGCCGTAGACGTCATAGCGCGGACCGTCGCCGCGCTGGGTGATCGCATAGTTGCCGCCGATCAGTGCGCCTTCGAGGTCGTTGCGCAGGTGGAAGTTGGTGACGCCCGCAAGAGCGTCCGAACCGTACACGGCCGACGCACCGCCGGTCACCACGTCGACGCTGTCGACCAGGAACGCCGGAATGGTGTTGACGTCGACGCGCTGCGTGGAATCGAAGAACATCCAGCGGCGGCCGTTGACCAGCACGAGGTTACGGTTGGTGCCGAGGCCGCGCAGGTTGAGGAGCGCGACGCCGCCGCCCGGATTGTTCGAGAAGGCCGTAAAGCTCGGGGCTACCTGCGGCAGGGCGTTGATGACGCTCTCAACGTTGTTCGAGCCCGACAGCTTGAACTCTTCGTTCTTCACGACTGCGAGCGGGCTGCTCGAGGTCAGGTCGGGACGCGGAATGCGCGAACCCGTGATGATGATGTCCTGCGGAGCAGGGACAGTCGCGCCAGTGGTCTGGCCGCTCGATCCCGGATCGGCGGTGCCGGCGTTTACGTCCGGCTGCGAGGTGACCGGCGCCGTCTGATTCGCCGGCGGCTCGGGCGGTGTAACCTGGGCGAATACCTGGGTCGGTATCGCTAGGCCGCCAACGAGCAGGGTCGACGCCAAAAGGCGTTGACGAACGTTCTTCATGAAAAATCCCCTTCGAGTGAACTGCTCCACCTTCGGGTCTATTTCAGCCGTTCCACACAGGCAATGACCGCAGCGCCGCCGCGGTTAACTTCGCCGCGGCATGTAGCAAAAAGGTCACATACCCGACACGGCGCCTTGCGCCCGCATTGGCGCTGCCGCAATGTTCGCTGCGGTAGAATGAGCGGGGGTCGTTGAATGGTCACGCGTTTCGGCATCTTCTTGCTAGCGACTGTGCTTGGCAGCGCCGCGATCGCTGCGCCCAAAGCTCCGAAGATGCAGCCGCCACCGGCTGACTTCGCGCGGCTGATCGCGTGCAGGTCGATCACTGACGGCGCTCAGCGCCTGGCCTGTTACGACCGAGAAGTCGGCGTAGTTGGAAGCGCCAATGCGCGCGGCGACCTCGTCGTCATGAATCGCGAGGAAGTCCGCAAGACCCGACGCTCGCTGTTCGGACTGTCGCTGCCCGACCTCAGCGTGTTCGGCGGTGGCAATTTGCCGGGGGATGCGGACACCCTTGAGACGACGATCAAGTTTGCACGCCAAGGGCCGGACGGCAAATGGCTGTTCGTCCTCGCCGAAGGCGGCCAATGGGTCCAGCTCGACAGTAGGGATTTCATCGTGGACCCGGCTCCGGGGCAGCCGGTCCGCATCAAGCAGGGCGCGCTCGGCTCCTACATGATGAACGTGAACAAGCAGACGGGCGTCAAGGTCCACCGCATCAACTAGAGGTCAGCCGATTCGGCGCACGACCTCCCGCTCGGCTTCCGACAGAAACGGGTTCCAGGTGTCGATGATCAGGATAGCGCGCGGCTGATCGCTGTCGTTCCATGCCTCGTGCTCGATCGTGTCGTCGAACGCCCACGCCTCGCCGACACGCCATTCCCGAGTTTCCGCGCCCACGCGAAAGCCGCAACCCGGCGGAACGATCAGCGGCAAGTGCACCGTAACGCGCGCGTTAGACGTCCCGGTATGCGGCGGTATTCGGGTTCGCGGCTTGAGGATCGAGAACATCGCCGTCGGCCCCTTCCCCGGCAGGTCGAGCATCGGCAGCGTATCCAGCACCGCGGCGGTCTTCGGACAACGCGCGCAATTCTCGTCCACGCGCTTGCCATTCTCCCACAGGAACCAGGCGCTCCATCGCAGCGAGTGGTTGAGCTCCCCCCATTGGTTGACCGGCACGCCGGCCGGATAGGCGACATAGGGCCGGAACCGCTCGTCATCGTCGGCCCACAGCGAGAGAACCTCCTGCTGGATTTCCTCTGTGTGCCTTTCAAGCTCATCGAACCAGGGAAAGAGTGAGCGGTCGAAAAATTCGAGGGCAGGCAGGAAGGGGAAGTGACTGCCGGTTGGCCGCTGCTGGAAAATCTTGCGCTTCCCCGCACGATTCTCCGCATAGGCCTCGGCTCGGCGAAGGTCGGCCTCTCCGCTCGACGTACGGACTTCGGCAAGGACCTCGGAGAAGAGAGCCATCTTTCTGTCCCCTTCCCGCCGCAGGAACTCGCGCGCCTCTTCGAGGGGCGCCGCGAAGGCTGGGGGTATATCCTCAGGCGCGGCGAGCCCTTCGAACACCAGCCGGTAAAGCTCGAGAGCCTCGGGCTCGCGTTCGAGCGCGCGCAAAGCCATTCCTTTGTCGAGGATCGCCGGCAGATAATAAGCGTCCACGGACAAAGCTCGATCGAGGCATTCGAGCTCGCTCACCCGGTCGCCGCGGCCACGATGCGCTCGCGCGAGGTTCAGAAGGAGCGGCGGCGCGGGGTCGATCTTTACCGCACGTTCGATGCTTTCGGCCGCGGCTGCGGGATCACCCGCCTCCAGTTCGATGATTCCGAGCAGGTTCCAGCCGGCAGCCAGGTTGGGGTTCGCGGCGAGCCCGCTTCGAAGCATCGCCGCAGCGCCCCTGCTGTCTCCAGCCTGGCGCAGCCGGCTCGCGTCGCTGAGCAGCGCGCGCGGATCGGCGTTCATCAGCGCCCGCCGGCGGCCTGCTCCGCCTTCAAGCTGGCGGCGGCGTCGACATAGGGCTCCTGCCGTTCGACGCTCCAGTAGCGAAGCTCGTGCAGCGGAATGTGCGCGCCGGTGACCGCGCACACGACATGGTCGCCGTCGCTGAGCAGCCGGAACGTCCCCGGCAAATAGTGGATGCGCGCGGCGCGGCCGCTTCCGGTCATCAACATGGATCTAGTCCTCTGCCGGATCGAACAGGCCCGGCTGGCCCTGAATGTAGGACCGGCGCGCCTTGCGCTCAACCAGTCGGCGAGCGCCGTCGTCGACCGCGGCATCGACGGCTCCGTCGCCGAACCGGAGGGTCAAAAGCTTCGCCGAACGCGCGTCCGCGGCATGGGTCAGCGTGGCTCCGTCGCGGCTGGTCACCCTTACATAGCCCTTTGACAAGGGACGCTCCGGGTGGGCGAGCTCGGCCATCTTCCAGGCCGCGGTCAGCCGCTCGGCGAGGCGGGAGATGCGCTGGTTGATCAGGTCGCTTCGAAGCCGGCCCGCCACGAGGTTAAGGTCGGCACGGGCGCTGCCTGCGCGTGCGGCGAGCGAGCGCGGCAGGCGCTCGCGGACCTCATCGAGCCTCTGGGTCATCGGCGCGAAAATCGACTGCGGCTCGGGCCAGCGGCAGACGGTGAGGTCGAGGCGCTCGCGGCAGCGTTCCGCGCGGCGAGAGAGGCAATGCTGCGCTCGATGCGCGAGCTCGCTGAGCTGTCCCAGCAGCTCGCCGCGCACGGGCACGGCGATCTCGGCAGCTGCGGTCGGCGTCGGCGCCCGGCGGTCGGCGGCATGGTCGATCAGCGTAGTGTCGGTCTCGTGCCCCACTGCAGAAATGAGCGGGACCGGTGATTCTGCCGCCGCGCGCACGACGTCTTCCTCGTTGAAGGCCCAAAGGTCCTCGATCGATCCGCCACCGCGCGCCACGATCAGCAGGTCGGGCCGTGGGTCGAGTGTTGGAAAGGCGCGGATGGCCGCCGCGATCTTCTCGGCGGCGCCCTCCCCCTGCACCGGCACCGGCCACAGGATGACGCGCGTCGGACAGCGATCCTCGAGGCGGTGGAGGATGTCGCGGATCACGGCGCCGGTGGGCGAGGTCACTACCCCGATCACCTGCGGCAGAAACGGCAGTTTGCGCTTGCGCTCCGGAGCGAAGAGTCCCTCCGCGGCCAGTGCCTTGCGGCGCTTTTCGAGGAGCGCCAGCAAGGCGCCCTCACCGGCGATCTCCATCCGCTCGATAACGATCTGATATTTCGACCGGCCCGGATAGGTCGTCAGCTTTCCCGTCGCGATCACCTCGGCTCCGTCTTCCGGGAGGAAGGCGAGCGCGGCGGCATTTCCGCGCCAGATCACGGCATCGATACAGGCGTTTTCGTCCTTCAGGGTGAAATAGCAGTGGCCGGAGCCGTGGCGCTTGAACCCGCTGATCTCACCGCGCACGCGCACGTGGCCGAACGCGCTTTCGACCGTGCGCTTCAGCGCCCCCGAAAGCTCGGACACGCTGAGCGCTGGCGAATTGTCGCCGGGTGCGACGTTCGCTAACAGACCGGCGCGTGCTTCTTCGGGAAAGTCCATGAATATTCTGCTGTTGGGCTCAGGCGGACGCGAGGATGCTCTCGCGTGGCGACTTAGGCAATCGCCGAGCTGCGACAAGCTCCTTGCTGCGCCGGGCAATCCCGGAATCGCCCGGTGGGCCGACTGTATTGCCATCGACCCCTGCGAATCCGGCGCGGTCGTGGACCTTGCCCGGAGACAAGACATCGGACTCGTCGTCGTCGGGCCCGAGGCGCCGCTGGTCGCCGGGGTCGCGGACGCACTTCGCGCTGCGGGGATCGCCGTGTTCGGGCCGAACGCCGCGGCGGCGCAGCTCGAAGGATCGAAAGGGTTCACCAAGGACCTGTGCCGCGCCCACGCAATCCCGACCGCGGAATATGTTCGCGTCGAGCGGGCTGCCGACGCTCGCGGCGCGCTTGAACGATTTGGCATTCCGGTAGTGATCAAGGCGGATGGGCTTGCCGCGGGCAAGGGAGTCACTGTCGCCATGTCGCGCGCCGAAGCCGAAGCCGCAATCGACGCTGCCGGCGACGGTCCGCTCGTGATCGAAGAATTCCTCGAAGGCGAGGAGGCGAGCCTGTTCGCACTCGTCGACGGTGGAACGGCAGTGCCGCTAGCCTCGGCGCAGGACCACAAGAGGGTCGGGGAAGGAGACACCGGTCCGAATACGGGCGGCATGGGTGCCTACACCCCGGCGCCGGTGCTGACGGCGGAGCTGCAGGCGCGGGCGATGGAGGAAATCGTGCTTCCGACCGCTCGAGCCCTCGCCCAAGCGGGAACACCGTTCAACGGCGTCCTTTACGCCGGCCTCATGCTCACGAACGGCGGTCCCAAGCTGATCGAATATAACGTACGCTTCGGCGATCCGGAGTGCGAGGCGATCATGCCGCTCATCGACGGCGATTTTGCCGAGTTGCTCAACGCCGTCGCCACTGGGCGCCTTGGCGAGATTGCGCCCCCGCAACTCTCCCCCGGCCATGCCGTCACGGTCATCGTCGCCGCCCGAGGATATCCCGGAACGCCCGCGAGCGGCGGGCTCATCCGCGAGATCGAAGCGGCAGAACAAGTCGAGGGCGTGACCGTCTTCCACGCCGGGACCGCGCTCGGCGAGTCCGGTCTTGTCGCAAAGGGCGGCCGAGTCCTGGCGGTGACCGCCGTTGCCGACACGTTCGCCAATGCACGGGCACGGGCCTATCGTGCCGTCGACCAGTTGGATTTTGCCGACGGGTTCCACCGCCGCGACATAGGCTGGCGCGAGCTTGCGAGGGAGCAGGCGTGAGCACGCTCTGGCCTTATTTCTGGCCGCCGATCGGCGCCGGAATCATAGTCGGGGTAATCGCCGGGCTGGTCGCCTTTCGCAGACGTCCCATCCGCAATCTGGTGTTTGCGATCGGCCTCGTGCTGTCCATCGGGCTCGCAGCCTTGTGGCACGGACCGCTCGGCGCTGCAGATCGCTTCGCAAGAGAAGTGAACCTGACGATCCGCTCGGCCCTCATTTACAATGAGATTCCGGAGGTCAGTGGGCATCTGCACCGCGGGCCTTTGACACGCCGAGTGATGCTCTCAGGTCCCGCGGATGACTTCCAACGGTCGGAGCTCATTCGCGTCATGCATGACGTGCCGGGCGTTGGAAGCGCCAGCTGGTCGAACGATGGCGGTGGGACCCCGCTGGTTGCCCAAGGCATCGCCGCGGGCGTGGCGGGCTTCCTTTTGGGTGTCCTGCTCGCTTATCTGATCGACCTACGCCGTCGCTACAACGCACAATGGAATTGGTGAGAAGAGAATGGATCTGATCAGGGAATATTGGTGGTTGATCGTCGTCCTCGTGGCGCTCGTCCTCGCGTTTATCCTGCTTCGGCCAAAGCAGCGGGTGACGCTGACCGACAGCGCGCCGGTTCGCCCGCACATGCAGGACTCCAGGCCCCGGGAGGGCCGCGGAGTTGCAGGCGAAGCCGCCGCCGCGACGACGGACCTTACCGGCGATATCTTCAAGGCGCCGGTTCATCGTGCGCTCGAAGGCGACGTTCCGCGCGACAATCTTTGCATGCTCAAGGGGGTCGGGCCGAAATTCGCGGAGGCGCTTCACTCGGCAGGCTTCTACAGTTTCGATCAGCTAGCGGGCCTCACGCAGGTCGAAATCGAGCGCCTCGACGGCCAGCTTGGCGCCTTCCGCGGGCGCATCACGCGCGACCGGATCGTCGAGCAGTCCGATTATCTCGCGCGCAACGACACCGACGGCTTCGAGCAACGGTTCGGGAAGCTCTAGGAGACGGCCTCGGCCTGGCTTTCGGTCGGCCTTTTCCTCGGTCGTGAAGCGATCAGCTTGTCGATCTTGCGGCCATCCATGTCGACAATCTCGAACAACCAGCCGTCGTGCCGGAATTTCTCCCCGGTCTCGGGGAGATGCTTGAGTACAGACAGCGCAAAGCCCGCAACCGTAGAATAATCGCGGTCTGACGGCATCGCGACTCCGAGGCGGTCCGACAACAGATCGGCGCTCGCCGCGCCCGAGACTAGCCAGCTTCCGTCGTCTCGCTCGACGAGCGGCGGCTCCTCGCCCTGCTCGATGTCGTGAGCGAACGTACCGGCAAGTGCAGCTAAGATGCTACCCGGCGTCACGATACCGTCGAGGTGGCCATATTCGTCATGGACGAGCGCGAGCGGGACGTCGGCAGCGCGCAAGACCGCAAGAGCATCCATCGCGTCCATAAGATCGGGAATGACGGGCGCCTGCCTGCACAGCTGCTTGAGGTCGAGCGGCTGATTCTCCAGCAGCGCTGCGACGACGTCGCGCGTCTGGATGACCCCGACGATATTCTCGATCGAGCCGTCTGCGACGGGAATTCGGGTGTGTGCCGTTTGCAGAAGCGCACTGCGGATCTCCGTCGGGGTCGAATCGACTTCGATCCAGTCGATCTCCGTTCGCGGAGTCATGACCTCGCGCACCGGGCGGTCGGCGAGCCGGACAATCCCGGAAATGATCGCGCGTTCGCTTTCCTCGAGCACGCCGGCTGTTTGCGCCTCGGCAACCACCAGGTGAAGTTCCTCTGCAGTCACCTGGTTCTTGGATTCACGGTCCAGTCCGAAGACCTTGAAGATCAATGCGCTGGACCGGTCGAGCAGCCACACGAATGGCGCAGTCACCTTCGACAGCCATCGCATTGGCTTCGCAACGGCAACCGCAAGCGGTTCCGGCGAACGAAGCGCCAGCTGCTTCGGCACGATCTCTCCGATCACCAGCGAAATGTAGGTGACCAGGACAACGACGAGACCAAAGCCGAGCGTGTGGGCGGTGCCTTGGCTAAAGCCGGCTGCCTCCAGCCGCTCAGCGGCGGGCTCCCCGAGGCTCGCTCCCGAAAAGGCCCCGTTGATGATGGTGATCAGCGTTATTCCGCTCTGGACGGTCGACAGGAAGCGGCCTGGTTCTGCCGCGAGCTCGAGCGCACATTTCGCGCCCGCGCTTCCACTTCGCGCCATCGCCCGAAGCCGGGCTTCGCGCGAGGAGACGATGGCCAGCTCGCTCAGCGCCAGCACGCCGTTCAGCGCGACGAGCGCGAGAAGCAGGAGGACGTCGAGCCAGGGTATGGGGGCTAAATGATCGCTCATGGGCGTGAGAGTTAGAATGTAGCCTCCCGCGACGGGCCTTCACAAGCCATGGGATTCGCCATCGCAACCGGCCATGCTACAGGCGTGTCCGACGCTCGTTCGCGTCGGTTTGGAGGCCGATCAAATGCAATTGCGCCGCAGCCTGAAATTTGTCGCCGTGGGCTGTTCGTTCGCGTTTCTCGCGAGCTGCGAAACCGCGCCGCCACCGCCGACGATGGTCCGGCCGGCGGCGTTCATTCCGCTCGGACTCAATGCCCCTTATCTCTCGTCCGACGTCATCGGCGGTCACAAGATCCGTGTCGCAAAAATGCGGTCCGCCAAGATCAAGCCGCTCTCAGCCGGAGCGGGCCCCGCCTATATGGCGGACCTCGAGCGCGAACTTCGCACCCAGACAGCAGGCATCGGGCTCGACGTGCTTCGGGTGGGCGGCGGGATCGTCATCCGAATCCCGGCCGAGCTGACGTTCGCAGCCGGAAGCACCTCGGTGAAGCCGGAGTTCGACGCGACGCTCCTGGAAATCTCGCGCACCGTGAAGACCCGGAACCAGACTTACGTCGACGTCTTCGCCCACACCGACACCAGCGGTACCGAGCAGGTGAATCAGGTCATCTCCGACAAGCGAGCCGCGGCGGTCGCGACCTATCTAGCCGGCCACGGAGTCGCCAAGGGCCGGATCGCGTCGAAGGGACTGGGCGAAAGCGCGCCGCTCTACAATCCCGAGGCGGACGACACGCAGAAGGCTGCCAACCGCCGTGTCGAGATCCGGCTGCTCCCCTACTCCGGCTAGCGGCGGCTCGCGAAGAAATCCCGGAGCAAGACGGCCGATTCCTCCTCACCGATTCCGGAGAGAACGTCGGGCCGGTGATGACAGGTCGGCTGCGAGAAGATGCGCGGTCCGTGGACCACGCCTCCTCCCTTCGGGTCCTCGGCGCCGAAGCGAAGCGCCTTCATCCGGGCAAGTGCGACAGCCGCAGCGCACATTGCGCAAGGCTCGAGCGTCACCCACAAGGTGCACTCGTCGAGGCGCGAGGTGCCGAGCTTCGCGGCCGCGGCGCGGATCGCCACCATCTCGGCATGAGCGGTCGGATCGGACGAGCCGCGCATCGCATTGCGAGCTCCGGCGATCATCTCGTCACCACAAGTTACGACTGCCCCGACAGGAACTTCCCCCTCTTCGGCGGCTTCTTGCGCAAGATCGAGGGCACGGCGCATCGGCGGCGGTAGCGGGAAAGCCATTGCGGCGCGGCTAGCCGAGCCGGCGCGTGAAGTCACATGGCGTTGTTGGTGACGGTTCCGGCCTGGTTCTCCGCCGGCTTCTGCACTTCGAGACTCGGGACCTTCACGGTCTTTTCCTGAGTCCCCACCTTCACTGATCCGGTCTGGACATCGAAGGCGGGCGCCTGGCCGCCTTTGGCGGTCACGCCGTTGCCGGTGGCGGCGACCTGCGGCACTTTCGCTCCGCGGATCTGGTTGATGTTGAGAAAGCCCGTCGCGAGCCCCGCAAGGACGACCAGGACGGCAAGGATCAGCACAAAGATGACGGCGCGCATCGACGGGACCTCTAATCGTTCTGGAGCCCTAACGCGAACACTGCTGTTGGGTTGCGGCGGCATTCCTCCGGCGTTGACGAACCGGACCTGAGCGGCTAACGGGCGGCGCTCTTCGGGCCCATAGGGTCCGCACACGAAAATCAGGATAGATCACCATGTCGCGGGTTTGCGAGCTGACCGGCAAGGGCCGGCAGGTGGGTAACAACGTTTCCCACGCCAACAACAAGACGAAGCGCACGTTCCTTCCGAACCTGCAGAACGTCACGCTCATCTCCGATGCGCTCGGCCAGAGCGTGAAGCTGCGAGTGTCGACCCACGGGCTGCGCTCGGTGGAGCATGTCGGCGGTCTCGACAACTGGCTGCTGAAGACCAGCGACGACAAGCTCAGCCCCAAGGTCCGCAAGCTCAAGAAAGAGATTGCGAAGAAGGTTGCCGAAGCGGCCTGACGGGGGCCAGGCTGCCCGAGGCGGCCTCGCCGAAGATCGCGAAGTCTCCGCGGCGCTCCGTAGGGCGCGCAACGCGCTGAAACGACAGCATTTTTCCTGAATGGGGGCTGCACCCCCCGTTCAGCATCGATACCTCGCGAATCAGGCATAAGTCCTTCATTCGACGGGGTTATCCCCTTTCCCTGTCAAAAAATTCCCTCGCGTCGCGTAACGAGGGGGGCCCGGCGCGCGTTGTTGCGTCGGGCCCAATTTTCATGGGATTTCGAACAGCCGCGCCAATTGCTCGACCATCGCGCCGGCGAGCTGCTCGGCATCCATGATCGTCACCGCCCGGCTGTAATAGCGGGTCACGTCATGGCCGATGCCGATGGCGATCAGCTCGACCGACGAGCGTTTCTCGATCCATTCGATGACTTGCCTGAGGTGCCGCTCCAGATAGGTGCCTCCGTTCGCCGACGCCGTCGAATCGTCGACCGGTGCGCCGTCCGATATGACCATCAGGATTCGCCGCTCCTCGGGCCGGGCAATCAGGCGATTGTGCGCCCACAGCAGCGCCTCGCCGTCGATATTTTCCTTGAGCAGCCCCTCGCGCATCATCAGGCCGAGGTTGCGCCGCGCACGCCGGTATGGCTCGTCCGCGCGCTTGTAGACGATATGGCGGAGATCGTTCAGCCGCCCTGGGTTGGCCGGCCGGCCGGCGGCGAGCCATGACTCCCGGCTCTGCCCGCCCTTCCAGCCGCGCGTCGTGAACCCGAGAATCTCGGTTTGGACGCCGCAGCGCTCGAGCGTTCGCGCGAGGATGTCGGCGCAGATGGCGGCGATGGCGATCGGTCGCCCGCGCATCGAGCCTGAATTGTCGATCAGCAGGGATACGACGGTGTCTCGAAAGTCGGTGTCGCGCTCGATCTTGTACGACAGCGAATGACCGGGGCTCACCACGACCCGCGCCAGCCGCGCGGCGTCGAGCAGGCCCTCTTCCTGATCGAAGTCCCAACTCCGCGCCTGCTGGGCGAGAAGACGCCGCTGAAGGCGATTGGCGAGGCGGGTGACGACATTCGAAAGTCCCGCCATCTGCTGGTCGAGGTAGGCACGGAGGCGCGACAGCTCCTCCTCGTCGCACAGCTCACCGGACTCGACGATCTCGTCGAAGCGCGTCGTGAATGCCTTGTAGTTGGTCGGAGGCGACAGGTCCCAGTTGCGTCGGCTGGGTGATGCAAAGAGGCTTTCGCTCAGCTCGTCGCCGGGCGAGCTTTCGTCCTCCCCGGCTTCGAATTCCTGCGAGGAATCGCCCTCGGCGCCCTGGTCCTCGACGTCCTCGCCGCGCATTTCAGCGTCGCCGCCGCCGGGTTGCCCCTCGTCGCCCTGCTCGGCAGAATCCTCGCTTCCGCCCTCCTCGCCTTCGGCTTCGTCGCCGGCCTCGTCCGGTTCCTCGTCGGCAAGGTCTTCGGCAGCGGCAAGGTCGAGATCCTCGAGCAAGCGGCGCGACAGCTTCGCAAATGCCACTTGGTCGTCGAGCGTCAGCGCAAGGGCGTCGAGCTCGGCGGACGCCTTCTCCTCGATCCATGGCGCAACCAGCTTGAGCCCCTCGGCAGCCGCTGGCGGCGGCGCCTCCCCGGTGAGCCGCTCGCGGGCGATGAGGGCCACTGCAGTCGACAGCGGCACTTCCTCCGCTTCGCGCGCGCGAACGATCGCATCGCTACGCACGCGCGCTTCGGTCAAGTGGCGAAGGTTGGCCCGGACGCCGCCCATCGAGCGCGAGCCCAACGCCTCCACGCGCGCAGTCTCGAGCGCGTCGAAGACGGAGCGCGCCTCGACGTCGATCGGCGTGCTCCGCGCGTGAATTCGGGCGTCATGATAGCGCAGACGAAGCGCGGCCGAATCCGCGGCTCCACGGGCTTCCGCGACAAGTCGCGGCTCGAGTCCAGGACCGGGCGACGGGACCCGCGCAGTCTTGCCGGATGCCGGCGAGACATCGGATGCGAAAAGCACCTCGACTTCGGGATCCTTGGCGATGGCCCGCGCAGCGCCCGCAAGCGCCCGGCGGAACAGGTCGATCCTATCGGCCACGGCCGGCTAGGCCTTCCCGACCACGCTCTCCGGCAGATCTTCGCCGAATACCCGCTGATAATATTCGGCGATCAGCGGCCGTTCGGCTTCGTCGCACTTGTTGAGGAAACTGACCCGGAAGGCGTAGCCGACATCGCCGAAGATATGCGCATTCTGCGCCCAGCTGATCACCGTGCGCGGGCTCATTACGGTCGAGATGTCGCCGTTGATGAAGCCCTGACGGCTGAGGTCGGCGACCTTGATCATCTTTTCAACCACCTGCTTGCCGCCCGGATCGTCATATTCGCCCGACTTGGCGAGCACGATCTGCGCCTCGACCGCAGCAGGCAGGTAATTGAGGGTCGTGACGATGTTCCATCGGTCCATCTGCCCCTGATTGATCGCCTGGGTGCCATGGTAGAGGCCGGTGGTGTCGCCCAGGCCGACGGTGTTGGTCGTTGCGAACAGGCGGAACCAGGGATTGGAGCGGATCACGCGATTCTGGTCCAGCAGGGTCAGCTTGCCTTCGGCTTCCAGCACCCGCTGGATCACGAACATCACGTCGGGGCGGCCGGCATCATATTCGTCGAACACCAGGGCGACGGGGTGCTGGAGCGCCCAGGGGAGAAGCCCCTCCCGAAACTCGGTCACCTGCTGGCCGTCCCGAAGCACGATCGCATCGCGGCCGACGAGGTCGATTCGGCTGATGTGCGCATCGAGGTTGATTCGGATCATCGGCCAGTTGAGCCGCGCCGCGACCTGCTCGATGTGCGTCGATTTTCCCGTGCCGTGATAGCCCTGGACCATCACGCGCCGGTTCTTCGAGAAACCGGCGCAGATCGCCATCGTCGTATCGGGATCGAACACGTAGGTCGGATCGAGGTCTGGAACGCGCTCGTCGGCTTCGCTGAAGGCCGGAACCTCCATGTCGGAGTCGACGCCGAAAAGGTCGCGTACCCTCACCACCTTGTCTGGCGATGCCATCAGCGTCTCCGCGCGGCTTTCGGGGTCTGCGTTGGGAAGATCGGTCATTCTGGTCGCCTTAGGCGAAGCGCATCGGCGCCTCAACGTTCAGCCAATTTTTGGCGGGAGCGGGAACAGCGTCCGGAAACGCTTCGCCATCTCCATGTCTCCCTTGACCTCGATCGTTTCAAGGGGCGCGCCGCCGTGGACCACCGCGGCGATCTCGCACGGCGTGCCCCTGAATTCGACGTCGCAGTCCGCGATGGGGCAGCGTTCGACATCCAGGAGGCCGTCACGGATCGTCGTGACGTAGCTGACGTCGCCGAACTGGAAGCCGATCCGGGCATTCAGTCCCTCGGCAAGCGCCGGCGAAATCAAGGTCTGCAGCGACATGATCACCGACACGTGACTCATTTGCAGGGTCGGATTGTGCCAGGGACTGCGCGCCGCCCAGCGCCCGAGCGATGCGATGAGCGGGACGACTTCGAGTCCCCACTCCGTCGCTTCATAGACCTGGATAGATGCGGGCGGCGCAAGCTTGGTCTTGCGCACGAGGCTGCGCCTCTCGAGCTCCGTCAATCGCTGCGCCAGCACGTTCGCGCTGATCCCTTTGAGGTCGGCTTTCAACTCCGAGAAGCGCCGCGGTCCGTAAGCCAGTTCGCGCAGCACGAGCATCGCCCAGCGTTCGCCCAGCAACTCCATCGCGTGCGCAAGGCCGCAAGCGTCCTCGTACCGACGTTTCTCCTCAATTTGTCGAGAGTTAGTTAGTTTTTCTAACTGCATAGTTGCAATTTATAACTTCCGAGCGCAAAAGACAAGCGAATCGAGTCGCAAGGGGAGAGAAAACATGACGCGCATGATCTTCGTGAACCTGCCGGTTCAGGACCTCGAAAGATCGAAGGCGTTCTACGAAGCCATCGGTTTCCGGAACGAGCGTAAGTTCTCGAACAACGCCGCCGCGATGATGGTGCTTTCCGACACGATCTCGGTGATGCTCCTCACTCACCCCTTTTATGCAACGTTCACCCGCAAGCCGATTGCGGACGCCAACAGCAGCAGTCAGGTGCTGCTCTGCATCTCCTGCGAGTCTCCAGCCGAGGTCGACAAGATCACCGACGCGGCAGGCGCAGCCGGCGGAAAGATCGACGTCTCGCAAGAGGACCAGACGAAGGGCGGGCCGATGTACGGTCGCGATTTCGAAGATCCCGACGGGCACCAATGGGAGCCGATGTGGATGGACCCGGACTTCGCCGAAAAGGGCGCGCATCCCGTCGAAGACGAAGCCGCAGCGTAACAATGGAAGGCTAGGAGGGACAAATGCCCATCGATCCGAACGCCGATATCGAAATCACCGCCTTCCGCTGGGTGCCGGAGTTCGCCCAGGGGCTGGTCCGCGATCTTCGCGTCCGCTGGGCGCTCGAGGAAGCGGGCCTCGACTATCGGGTGCGACTGCTCGGCCAGGAACGGCCCGCCGACTATCTTAAGGAACAGCCGTTCGATCAGGTTCCGAGCTTCAATGACGGAATCGTTCAGATCTTCGAGACGGGGGCCATCCTCCAATATATCGGCGAGAAGAGCGAGACGCTCCTGCCCCGCGACCCGCAGGGCAAATATCGCGCGATCCAGTGGACCTATGCCGCTCTGAACAGCGTCGAGCCCGCGGTCCAGCACCGCGTGTTGATCGAGACATTCTATGCCGATCAGGATTGGGCCCAGCTGAGGAAGCCAAGCGCCGATCAATTCGCGCGGTTGAAGCTGAAGCGAGTGTCCGACCGACTGGGCGACCATGAGTGGCTCGAGGGCAACCGATTCTCAATTGGCGACCTGATGATGGTCACCGTGCTGAGGCTCGGAAACCGGGGCGGCCTTCTCGACGATACCCCCAATCTTGCCGATTTTGTGAAGCGTGGCGAAGCGCGCCCTGCGTTCCAGCGTGCGCTCGAAGACCAGCTCGCCACCTACCGCGAGCATCAACCCGAAGGAGTCGCAGCATGAGCTACGTCGATGGATTCATCGTTCCCGTTCCCCATGACAGCAAGGAACAATATCGCGCGATGGCGCAGAAGATGGCGGGCAAGCTCCAGGACCTCGGCGCGACCCAGGTGCTGGAAGGTTGGGGCGACGACCTTTCGCGCGGCAAGGTCACCGACTTCTACATGGCGGTAAAGGCCGAGGACGGAGAAAATGTCGTGTTTTCCTACATCGTCTGGCCGGACAAGCAGACGCGTGACAAGGGCTGGGAAAAGCTGATGGCCGATCCCGAAATGCAGCCCGGGCAGGATATGCCGTTCGACGGCAAGCGCATGTTCTGGGGCGGCTTCCAGCCGATCGTCGAGGAACGCGCGACCGCCGACGCCTGATCACTATTGGCATTGAACGAAGGGAGCACCAGTCATGACTGACGTGCGCACTGAAGACGCGCCCGCAACGAGCGAACGCAATCGCGACCCGACAGGCGACTTCATCTGGTACGAGTTGCTGACCAGCGACGCAGACGGCGCCAAGGCCTTCTATGATTCGGTCGTTGGGTGGAACATCGACGCGCAGGCGAGTTTCCCGAACGGCTATCGGATGATTGGGCGAAGCGACGGCAAGTTCGCCGGCGGGCTTCTTCCGATCGACGATGAAATGCAGCAGCACGGCGCCCGGCCGGGCTGGCTCGGCTATATCAATGTCGAGGATGTCGATCGGTCCGTCGCGTCGATCAAGGCGGCCGGCGGCGAGGCGCAAATGGGCCCGACCGACATTCCCAACGTCGGCCGGATCGCGATGGTGACCGATCCGCAGGGCGCTGCCTTTTACGTGATGAAGCCGACGCCGCCGGCGGACGATCCGAGCGCGGCGAGCGACGTCTTCTCGCCCGACCAGCAGCAGCGCGTCGGCTGGAACGAGCTGCAGACGACCGACGTCGAGGCCGCGCGCCGCTTCTACGGCGAGCAGTTCGGCTGGGGCAGCGACGAGTTCATGGATATGGGCGAAATGGGGAAGTATCGCTTCTTCGACCATCATGGACAGCGGCTCGGTGCGCTGTTCAATGCCGACCACGGCCAGACGCCCCACTTCCGATTCTACATCCGCGTGCCCTCGATCTCGGCGGCAAAGGAAACAGTCGAGAAGAAGGGCGGAACGGTCCACATGGGACCGCACCAGGTCCCGACCGGCGACTGGATCCTTGTCGGCAGCGATCCGCAGGGCGCCGAATTCGCGCTCGTCGGCGGCGAGTAGGAGAGAAGTCATGTCCAACAAGCTGACGACCTGTCTGTGGTTCGACCACGGCGAAGCTCGCAAGGCGGCGGAATTCTATGCGTCGGTCTTCCCCAACAGCCATGCCGGGTCCGCGATGAAGGCGCCGTCCGACTATCCCGGCGGTGAGGAAGGGAAGGAGCTGACTGTCGAGTTCACCGTCCTCGGCCGCGACTTCGTCGGATTGAACGGTGGTCCGAACTTCAAGCCCAACGAAGCCGTCAGCTTCATGGTCCTCACCGAAGATCAGGAGGAGACCGACCGCTATTGGAACGCGATCGCCGCCAGTGGCGGCGAGGAAAGCGCTTGCGGCTGGTGCAAGGACCGCTGGGGCTTCTCGTGGCAGATCACGCCGCGCGTCCTGCTCGAGGCCAACAACAATCCCGACAAGGCCGCCGCCAAGCGCGCGTTCGAAGCGATGATGACGATGAAGAAGATCGACATTGCCAAGATCGAAGCGGCCCTGCGCGGGGAGAGCGTCAATGCGTAAGCTGACCGGCGCGGTCTTCGTTTCGCTGGATGGGGTGATGCAGGCTCCGGGGGGTCCCGACGAGGATCCCACCAGCGGCTTCACGCTCGGCGGCTGGACCCATCCTTTCTTCACCGGCGACATGGGCCCGTTCGAGGGCATCATTTCCAGCGAGTACGACCTGCTGCTTGGCCGGCGGACGTATGACATCTTTGCCGCTTACTGGCCGGACAACCGGGACAATCCGATCGGCGAGAAATTCCAGCGCATCGACAAATATGTGCTAACCCATTCGGACGAGCCGCTGACCTGGGAGAACAGTCATAGGATGTCGGGCGACACGGCGGATTCAGTGGCCGAGCTCAAGCGGAGCGAAGGCCGCGATCTTTTGATCCAGGGCAGCAGCACGCTCTATCCGCCGTTGCTTTCGGCCGGCCTGATCGATCGCCTGCTGCTGATGACCTTCCCGGTGCTGCTGGGCAAAGGCAAGTCGATCTTCGACGGCCCCCTGGCGCCGGGCCGGATGAAGCTCACCGACCATCATGTCTCCGACCAGGGCGTCCTATTCACGATCTACGAGCCCAGCGGCGAGGTCGAAACGGGGACCTTTGCAACCAAGCCACCGAGCGAAGCGGAGCTCGAACTTCGCGAACGGATCAAGGAAGGCGCCTGGTGAGCCTCGAACTCTACGGGCACCCCTTCTCGTCCTACACTTGGAAGGTATTGATTCCGCTTTATGCCAACGAAACGGCGTTCCAGTTTCGACAGGTTCCGGAGAATGAGGAGAACTACACCGAGCTGAAGCGGATTTGGCCGTTCGGCAAATTTCCGCTGCTGCTCGATCAGGGCGAGTCGGTCGTGGAGACCACCTGCATCATCGAACACCTCCAGGCGCATCACCCGGGCGCCAACACGTGGATCCCCGATGGCGATCTTGGCTGCCGTGTCCGATTCCTGGACCGGTTCTTCGATCTGTACGTCCAAGGCAACATGCAGCCCGCAGTCAATCATGCGCTGCGTCCCGAAGGTATGGGCGATGCTTACGGGGCCGAACAGGGCCGCAAGAATTTGCACGTCGCCTACGATTGGCTCGAGTCCAATCTTCCCCAAGGCGACTGGGCTGCGGGCGGCCAGTTTTCGCTTGCCGATTGTGCCGCCGCTCCGGCGCTCTTTTATGCCGATTGGGTCGAGGAGATCGGCCCCGGTCGGCCGAGGCTGGCTGCGTATCGCATGCGATTGCTAGCGCATCCAATCGTCGCGCGAGTGGTCGATGAGGCGCGGCCGTACCGACGCTATTTCCCGCTCGGTGCTCCCGACCGCGACTAAGCGAAGGCCGCCGACTTCCGCAGCAGCTGATAGGCCTCGATCACCTCACCTAGGCGCCCTTCGTGCGAGCGATCGCCGCCGTTCTTGTCGGGATGATAGCGGCGGACGAGACTCGAATAGCGCTGGCGGAGCGCATGCCGATCCGCGTCCTCGCCGAGTCCGAGCACGGAAAGAGCGCGTTGCTCCGGCTTGCTGAAGCGCGACGGCTTGGCCCGCTCGTGAATGTGTCCGAAGCGGCCGGATATCGCGTCGAGCGGATCCACGAAGTCGCTCCATCGTGGCGGCGGATCGGCCCCGTTCCCGTTGAAGCGGCGGCTCGGCCGCTCCCATCCGGCGAGAGGATGCTGCGCGCGCGTGATCTCTTCGGTGCTCATGCCTTCGAAGAAGTTGTATTTCGCGTTGTGGTCTCGGACATGGTCGAGGCACAGAAAACGCCAGCTTCCCGGTCCGTCGAAATTGGCGGACTGAAGCGGCGCCTTGAACTCGCCGGGCGCAGCGCATCCCGGGACGGCGCACCTTGCTCTCGCCCCTTCGACCCTCCCGTGCAGCCTGGTTTGCTTAGTCGCCATCGAACCCCATTATATAGGTCCGATGAACGCACAGACCACAGGCCCGGTAGCGGCTGAAATGCTTCGCCGCCTCAACTCGGCGCTTTCGCCAACCCACGTCGATCTCACCGACGACAGCGAGCAGCATCGCGGCCACGGCGGCTACAATCCCGCGGGCGAGAGTCACTTCACGCTAAGGATCGAAAGCCCCGCATTCACGGGCAAGAACCGTGTCGAACGGCAGCGGATGATCTACGCAGCGCTCGGCGATCTGATGAGCGAGCGCGTCCATGCGCTCTCGATCAGGGCATCGGCACCGGATGAGGGCGAGGCGGAGCGGGCTTGAAGAAAAACATCAGGTAGACCAGCCGACCGTTCTCGGCCGAATCCCCGAAACCCGGGCCGGAGGTGTGCCAGAGCCAGGGCCTCAACAGCACCAGGCGGTTGAACCGCATGGGAACCGTCATCGTGAGTTCCCATTTCGATCGGTCGCGCCCGTCCTTCTCGAGTATCTGATGACTCATTTCCGAGGAGGACGCATATCCGAAGGCATTAATGTCCTCGATCGTCCTCGGCACCTCGTCCGTTCCGGTCGGAATATGCCGGTAGAATTCGGTGCCCCCCTGGCAGTCTTCGGGACGGCTTAGATAGAGGATTCCGGACCAGAAGCTCGGGTCGACGTGGATTCTTCCCGGCTCATTATCGCTCGCGAGCGTTAGCCGACACTTGCCGTGCGACTGCAGCGGATTTGGCTCACACAAGCGTTCCTGGACGATACAGGAAACCTCCTCCTCGAGGCCCTCGATTTTGATCCGCTCAATCGAGTTACGTCCGGGATAAGCTCCCTGCCCTTCATATTTGAGGCCGAGCGCCCTTTTCCGAACCACTTCGGGTTTCCCGAGGAAATCATCGATGATGATGAGCGAGACTGCCATGCGCTGCGGCACCTAGCGCGAAGCGCTCGATTCCAACAAGGCGGTCGAGCGTCGATCCGCGCCAAGGCGCGAGGCGAATAGATACCCTAGTGTCAGACTCGTGCTTGGCTCAGATGCGCACGCAAACCTCCTGAGCCAGTTCCAGGCGCTTCAACGGCAATCGTCCGAACAATCGCAGGCGGTTGCGGCGAGCCAGGCGGCACTCGCGAGCACGCCGTTGGCCTTGCACTATTACGGCCGTGGCGGCGTCCCGGGCTTCCGCGGCAATCCGGTCCGTGAAGCGTGGCACACGTTCATGGCGATGGTCGTCGCGATCGTCGGAATCCTCCTTCAGGCCCTCGCCGTGCTGGTTCCGCTCGGCGTCCTGCTTGCCCTGCTGATCGCCCTTTGGCGAACTCGCCCGATGCGCGCCGTCCGCAGCTGGGTTAAAGGGGCGCAGGAGAGCGAAGATGGCAACGATTGATAGCAGCGTCTTAGAGACGATCGTCCCGGTCACCCACGACCTCGGCGCGTTCAAGGTGAACCGCACGCTGCCCTCGCGGCAGCGGACGATGGTGGGGCCCTTCATCTTCGTCGACGAGTTTGGACCGGCGCGGCTTCCGGCGGGTCAGGGCATGGACGTGCGCCCGCACCCGCACATCAATCTCGCGACCGTCACCTATTTGTTCGAAGGTGCGATCGAGCATCGCGACAGCATCGGATCGCACCAGGTGATCGAGCCGGGCGCAATCAACCTGATGACCGCAGGAAGCGGCATCGTCCATTCGGAGCGGTCTCCGCAGGCGCTCCGGCCGGAAGGCCCGAGCCTCTATGGAATGCAGACCTGGCTTGCGCTTCCCGACGGCGGGGAAGAGGTCGCTCCTAACTTCGACCATGTGCCGAGTGACGACCTGCCACTCATCGAGGACGGCGCCGTGAGCGCACGCGTGCTGATGGGAACCTTGTGGGGTTCCACCGCAGGCACGCCGCAGCATTCGCCGACCATCTACGCGGACATCCAGCTTGGCTCAGCCGGCGCGATCCCGATCGAAGCGGGCGCTGACGAACGTGCCATCATGCTGGTTGGCGGCGAGGCCGAGCTCGACGGACAGCGGCTCGACCCGTTCACGCTATACGTGCTGAGGCCCGGCCACGAGGCGCGGCTGTCGAGCGCCAGCGGCGCCCGCGCCATGCTGATGGGCGGCCAGGCATTCTCGACCCGCCGCTATGTTTTCTGGAACTTCGTCTCCTCGTCGCGCGACCGGATCAACCAGGCGAAGGAAGATTGGAAGTCGATGCGCTTCCCGCTGGTTCCCGGCGATGACCAGGAGTTCATTCCACTTCCCGAGGTCCCGACGACGGTCAGCTATCCGTGACCGAATTCCGCCGGGTCCCGCTCAGCACCGGCGTGACGCTGAATGTGGCTCTTGCTGGCGACCGGTCCAACCCGGCGGTGATCCTCCTTCACGGCTTCCCGGAATCCCACCGCACCTGGCGTGAAATTGCGCCCCAGCTGCAAGACGACTTTCATCTCGTGATGCCGGATCAGCGCGGCTTTGCGGGATCGGACCGGCCGCAGGAGGTCGAGGCCTATGAAGCGGAAACGCTGGTCGATGATATCTTCGCCCTCGCCGACGCCCTCTCGCTCGAGTGTTTCGCAATCGTCGGTCACGACTGGGGCGGCGCGATCAGCTGGACTTCGGCGCTTCGCGACGATCCGCGCCTGACTCGGCTCGCGATCATCAATGCGCCGCACCCCGCCATCTTCCAGAAGAGCCTGATCGACGATCCGGACCAGCGCGCGGCCTCGCAATATATCAGCACTTTCCGCTCGCCGATGTTCGAGAAGGCGGCGGAAGCCATGGGCTACGACGCCTTGTTCGAGAAGAGCTTCTCGCGCCACGTTGACCTCGCATTGATCCCGGAAGCGGAGCGCCGGCGATATGTCTCCGAATGGTCGCAGCCCGGCGCCCTCACGGCCATGCTCAACTGGTACCGTGCCTCCAAGGTTAAGGTGCCGCCACCCGGCGTGACGATTCCGCTTCCGCAGTGGGTGCTCGGCGCATCTCCCAAGGTCGAAGTGCCGACGCTCGTCATTTGGGGGATGCGCGACGTCGCGCTCCTGCCCGTGCAGCTGGACGGGCTCGACGGGCTCGTCACCGATTTGGAGGTTGTGCGGCTTCCGAATGCCGGCCATTTCGCCCCGTGGGAAGCACCCGACGACGTTGCAGCCGCGCTCAAGGCCTTCCTTGCGGCGGACGCTGGGGCTAGTGCGCGGGCCGAATGACCCAGACCCGCTCCCGCTCCCGCTCTGCTGCCCGCCTCGCCGCCGTGCAGGCTCTCTACCAGCAGGAAATGGAGGGCACGTCCCTCCCCCGCCTGCTCCACGAGTTCCACGAGCACCGCCTCGGCGCAACGATCGAGGACGAAACCTATCACGATGCGGAGCGCGACTTCTTCGACGACATCGTCAGCGGCGCCGATGCCCGGCGTGGCGAGATCGACGAGAAGATCGCGGGCAAGCTCGCTGCGGGATGGAGCCTCGAGCGGCTCGACCGCCCGATGCGGGCGATCCTTCGCGCCGGAACCTATGAGATCATCGCTCGGCCCGACGTTCCCGTGGGCTCAGTCATCTCTGAATATGTCGACGTCGCTCACGCCTTCTACGACAAGCGCGAGAGCGGCTTCGTGAACGGGCTCCTCGACGCAATTGCGAAAGAGGCGCGATCCGCGCAGGTTTGAGCCGTGCGAGAGTCCGAGGTCATCGAACGCCTGCGCCGGATCGCAACCGCGCCGGAAGCGCGCGGTTTGCTCGATGATGTCGCGCTGCTCGACGGCCTCGTCATCACCCACGACAGCATTGCCGAGGGCGTGCATTTCCTGAGCTCGGACCCGCCCGCCAGCGTCGGGTGGAAGCTTGTCGCCGTGAACCTCTCCGACCTCGCCGCAAAGGGCGCGGTCCCTGCCGGCGCATTGCTGTCGCTGACCTTGTCCGGCGAGGGAGATTGGGAAAGTGAGTTCGTCACCGGGGTCGAGCATGCATGCGAAAGCTATGCGCTTCCGCTGATCGGCGGAGACACGATCGCTCTGCCCGAAGGCGCACCTCGCGTGCTCGGACTTACCGCCATCGGCCGAGCCGGCGCCCATGTCCCGGACCGGTCGGGCGGCGCGCCGGGAGACGGTCTTTGGCTGATCGGCACTGTGGGCGATGCCGCAGCCGGCCTCGATCAGCTTCGCGCCGACCGTCAAGCGACGGGTCCACTGATCGACATCTTCCGCCGGCCGGTGCCGCAGCTTGGCGCCGGGCAAGTCCTCGCGCCCCATGCGCATGCAATGATGGACGTGTCGGACGGGCTGTTGCTGGACGCCCGGCGGATGGCCGAAGCGAGCGGCTGCGCTGCCACCATCGACCTCGACTTGCTTCCTCTGTCGAGCGCCTTCGTCGCCGAGCGCGGGTCGGGGCTTACTTCGCGGCTGTTCGCGGCCACCGGCGGCGACGACTACGCATTGCTCGCGGCGCTGCCGCCCGATCTCGACGCGGCAACGCTTTCTTTACCACAAGCGACGAGGATGACCCGGGTCGGGACGCTGACCGCTGGTGAGGCATCCCTTTCCCTCACCAGCGGCAGCTCGCCGGTCGAACTGCCGGAGTTTTTGGGTTTTGAGCACAAAGGTGATGAGCGTTCCGGGCTTTCGGCTCCGCCAATGGCTGATCGGCCTTAGCGGCCTCGCCTGCGGGATGTCGTTCGCTCTTCTGATCCGGTAAAGCTGTTCAATCCGCGCGGTTGCAAGCCGCGCAAACGCCCCCTAAAGCCGCCGATCTGAGGGCCGCCGCTTTTCCGCGGCCGCGCCCACTTGCCTACAGAAAACAGGGAAGCGTGAACCCATGAATTCCGGCATCAACTTGCTTTACGTCGCGATCGTCTGCGGCATTATCGCCGTACTTTACGGCATCGTCACCAGCCGCCAGGTGCTCAGCCTTTCACCCGGCAACCAGCGCATGATCGAGGTCTCGGCCGCGATCCAGGAAGGCGCTGCCGCCTACCTGAAGCGCCAGTACACGACCATCGCCATCGTCGGCATAATCGTCGCGATCATCATCGGGATCTTCCTGAAGCCGCTGTCCGCTGTCGCATTCCTGATCGGCGCGATCCTGTCGGGCTCGGCCGGCTTCATCGGCATGAACATCTCGGTCCGCGCCAATGTGCGCACCGCGGAAGCCGCGCGCGCTAGCCTGCAGAACGGCCTTACCACGGCGTTCCGCGCCGGCGCCGTCACAGGCCTGCTCGTCGCCGGCCTCGCGCTCCTCGCGATCTCCGTGCTGTTCTGGTACCTGACCGGTCCCGGCGGCTATGCGCCCAACGACCGCGCAGTCGTCACCGCGCTGACTTCGCTCGCGCTCGGAGCCTCGCTCGTGTCGATTTTCGCGCGTCTCGGCGGCGGTATCTTCACCAAGGCGGCCGACGTCGGCGCCGACCTCGTCGGCAAAGTCGAGGCTGGGATCCCGGAGGACGATCCACGAAACCCCGCCGTGATCGCCGATAACGTCGGCGACAATGTCGGCGATTGCGCCGGAATGGCCGCCGATCTGTTCGAGACTTATGTCGTCACAGTCGGAATCACGATGGTGTCGGTTGCGCTCGCGCTCGGCTCCTCGCCGCTGCTCCTGCCGCTGATGATCCTCCCGCTGCTGATCGGCGGCGTCTGCATCATCACCTCGATCATCGGCACGTACATGGTCCGCCTCGGCAAGAACGGCTCGATCATGGGCGCGCTCTACAAGGGCTTCTGGACCGCGACGCTGCTCGCGATCCCGGCGATCTACGCGGCTTTCAAGGTTTCGCTTGCTGATCTCAATGCGCAGATCGGCGGTACGGTCGATGCCGCGACGGGCAGCGTCGCTGGCGCCTTCACCGGCATGGACCTGTTCTACTCGAGCCTGATCGGGCTCGCAGTCACCGCGCTGATCGTGTGGATCACCGAATATTACACCGGAACCAACTATCGCCCGGTGCAGTCGATCGCCCGCTCCAGCCAGACCGGCCACGGCACCAACATCATTCAGGGCCTCGCCATCAGCCTCGAATCGACGGCGCTTCCGACCATCGTGATCATCGTCGGCCTGATTGCCAGCTATCAGCTCGCGGGTTTCCTGGGCGTCGCGTTCGCGGCCTCGGCGATGCTTGCGCTGGCGGGCATGGTCGTCGCGCTCGACGCTTACGGCCCGGTCACCGACAATGCCGGCGGCATCGCCGAAATGTCCGGCCTCGAGGAAGACGTGCGCCAGCGTACCGACGCACTCGACGCGGTCGGCAACACGACGAAGGCCGTCACCAAGGGCTATGCGATCGGCTCGGCGGGTCTCGCCGCGCTGGTTCTGTTCGGCGCCTACACCGCCGACCTCAAGGAGTTCGGCAGCCAGATTGGCGTCACGAGCGACCTCAACGCGCTGTTCAGCCTTCAGAATCCCTACGTCATCGTCGGGCTGCTGCTCGGCGCCCTCCTGCCCTACCTGTTCGGTGCGATGGGCATGACGGCAGTCGGACGCGCCGGCGGTGCGGTGGTCGAGGAAGTGCGCGGCCAGTTCCGCGACAATCCGGGGATCATGGATGGTTCGGTCCGTCCGAACTACGCGCGCACGGTCGATCTCGTCACCCGCGCCGCGATCCGTGAGATGATCATCCCGTCGCTTCTTCCGGTGCTGGCTCCGATCGTCGTCTATTTCGTGATCGGCGCGGTAGCGGGCAAGGAGAACGGCCTTGCCGCGGTCGGAGCGCTGCTCCTCGGCGTGATCGTCTCCGGCCTGTTCGTCGCCATCTCGATGACCTCGGGCGGCGGCGCGTGGGACAACGCCAAGAAGTATATCGAAGACGGCAATTACGGCGGCAAGGGCTCGGAGGCCCACAAGGCAGCGGTGACCGGCGACACCGTCGGCGATCCCTACAAGGACACCGCCGGCCCGGCCGTGAACCCGATGATCAAGATCACCAACATCGTCGCGCTGCTCCTGCTCGCGGCGCTGGCGGCGCACGCCGCGGTCTGATCATCGGTCAGCTGAAATAGAGGAGCCCCGCTGTCATTGCGGCAGCGGGGCTTTTCTTTTGCGCTCCGAGGCGGTTGAAGCATTGCGATGAGTCACGCGATCCGAATCCACAAGACGGGCGGCCCCGAGGTACTCCAATGGGAGGAAGTCGAGGTCGGGGACCCGGGTCCGGGCCAGGTCAGGATCCACCAGGAAGCGGCCGGCCTCAACTTCATCGACGTCTATCACCGCACGGGCCTCTACAAGCAGGAGATGCCTTTCACTCCGGGCGTCGAGGGAGCCGGTGTCATCGAGGCGGTTGGGGCCGAGGTCCGCAAGCTTAAGAAGGGCGACCGCGTAGCATATGCCGGACCGCTGGGCGGTTATGCCGAGGACCGGCTGATCGACGCCGAGAAGGTGGTGAAGCTGCCCAAAAGCATCTCGACCGAACAGGCCGCCGGAATGATGCTTCAGGGAATGACTGCGCAAATGCTGCTTCGGTCGGTATTCCCGGTGCACGAGGGAGATATCATCCTCGTTCACGCGGCCGCCGGCGGAGTTGGGCTCATCATGTGCCAGTGGGCAGCCGCGCTCGGAGCAACGGTGATCGGTACCGTCGGTACCGAAGAGAAAGCCGAGCTCGCTCGCGCCCACGGCTGCGCCCACCCGATCGTCTATTCGAAGCAGGATTTCGTGGCCGAGGTGAAGCGCATCACCGGCGGCGAGAAGCTTCCCGTCGTCTATGATTCCGTTGGGCGCGATACCTTCATGCGCTCGCTCGATTGCCTGAAGGTTCGCGGCCTGATGGTCAGCTTCGGTAATGCGTCCGGCCCGGTCGAGCCCTTTTCGCCGCTGGTGCTTTCGCAGAAGGGCTCCCTCTACCTGACCCGCCCCACCCTGTTCCATTACATCGCGACGCATGAGCAACTCGAGCAGAGCGCGGGCGAGCTGTTCGACATGGTCTCGAGCGGCAAGGTAAAAATCGAGGTTCAGCAGCGCTTTGCGCTCAAGGACGCCGCCGAGGCCCACCGCCAACTCGAAGCGCGAAAGACTACCGGCTCGACCATCCTCACGATCTGACCGGTCCCGCCTTCACATTTCCGCCCTCCGCCGCTAAGCCTCCGCGACTTTTCGAACACGAGAGAGGAATCGCTTGGCCAAGGAAGAACTGCTCGAGATGCGCGGACAGGTGGTGGAGCTGCTGCCCAATGCGATGTTCCGCGTCCGCCTCGAGAACGGCCATGAGATTCTCGGCCATACCGCCGGCAAAATGCGCAAGAACCGCATCCGCGTCCTGACCGGCGACGAGGTCCTCGTCGAGCTGACGCCCTACGACCTCACCAAGGGCCGCATCACTTATCGCTTCATGCCCGGCCGCGGAGGCCCGCCCGGCTACACGGGCTAATCGTAGATGCGGCTCATTCTCGCTTCGGCGAGCCCGCGCCGCCTCGACCTTCTCGCCCGCATCGGAGTGAAGCCCGACGCGGTCGTTCCCGCCGATATCGACGAGAGCGTGCCGCGCGGCGAGCTTCCGCGGAAGCATGCACTCCGCCTTGCGCGAGAGAAAGCGGAAGCCGTCGCCGTCAACGAGCCTGACGCCCTGGTGCTCGCGGCCGATACGGTCGTTGCTGTCGGCCGCCGGATCCTGCCGAAGGTCGAGGACGAGAAGACTCTGCGCGACTGCATGCGTCTCCTTTCGGGCCGCCGACATCGAGTGCTGACCGGAGTTGCGCTTGCAATGCGCGGTCATCGCGTGCGCGAACGGCTGGTCGAGACAATGATCGCGATGAAACAGCTGAGCGAGGAAGAGATCGACTATTATGCCGGCCACGGCGAGTGGCGAGGCAAGGCCGGCGGCTATGCGCTTCAGGGTTATGGCGAAGTGTACGTGCGCCACATTGCCGGCAGCTATTCGAACGTCGTCGGACTGCCGCTGGCGGAAACGCGCGTGCTGTTGAAATCGGCGGGCTATCCCATTGCCTGAATGGCTGATCGAGCGCGGGATCGGCGAGACCCGCATGGCTCTGGTCGATGGCGACGAAATCGTCGAAGCGCGCATCCTGCTTGACGGCGTGGTTCCAGCTGGCACCGCCCTTCGCGCCGCACTGAAGCGCACTGGAAAGCCGGCCATCGCGAACGTGGGCGGCAATGAATTCTTGCTGCCCGATGGCGCGCCGGGCCTCACCGAGGGGCAGGTCATGACGATCGAGGTGACCCGCGAGCAAATTGCGGGCGTCGAGCCGTGGAAACGCCCACTCGCCAAAGTGACCGAGGGGCAATGGCGATCCGCCGAGCTTCCCGTCGGCGACGCACTGTCGCTTCCCGCCGCCGTCGATCGTCTGGAGCGTACGGGCTGGTCGGACATCCTCGAGGAAGCGCGCAGTGGAATCATCCGCTTCGACGGAGGCGAGCTGCGCGTTTCAGCGACTCCGGCGATGACGTTGATCGATGTCGACGGAATCTCAGCCCCCGCCACCTTGGCGCCGGCGGCTGCTCGGGAATCGGCTCGGGCGATCCTCCGACACGGGATCGGCGGATCGATCGGAATCGACCTGCCGACCATATCCGGCAAGGCGGAACGCAAGGCGGTCGCCGACGCCATCGATGCCTCGTTGCCGAAGCCATTTGAACGAACTGCAATGAACGGGTTCGGCTTCGTGCAGATCGTTCGTCCCCGGCGCCATGCATCCATGTTCGAGCTCGCGCAGGACCGGGCCGCTTTCGAGGCTCGCGCGCTGCTGCGGCGGGTGGCGTTTGAGCCCGCGGGCGCAAAGCGGATCGTGGCTCATCCCGCGCTGGTGAAAATCTTCGAGCAGCGCAAAGGCTGGATCGAGGAGCTCGCGCTCCAGCTCGGCGGTGCGGTCGAGTTGCGTGCCGACGGGGCCCTCCCCATGTCGGGCGGGTATGCCGAAAGCCTCTGACAAGCCCAAGAGGTGCCCGTTGTGCGGCAAGCCCGAAGAGGCGGAGCACGCGCCTTTTTGCAGCCGCGGCTGCAAGGACCGCGACCTCCTGAAGTGGCTTGGCGAGGGCTATCGCATTCCGGGTCCTCCGGCCGATCCCGACAGGGTGGACAGCGGCGAGAGCGGCGACTAGGGGAGCCGTTCGCTTGAGCGGGCGGCCTGCCCGTCACGAGAGCCCAGGTAGCTCAGTTGGTAGAGCACGTGACTGAAAATCACGGTGTCGGTGGTTCGATTCCGCCCCTGGGCACCATTCCTCGCGCGGAGCGGGTTCGGCCTCAGCTTACAATGCGTGGACCCCAAGCTCATACTCGCTCGCGGGCGGATAGGGGTCGGGCCCGCAGAACTCCTCCGCCGCCGCCCGGTCCGTAACGATAATCTGACGTCCGCGCAGGTGGAGGCCGTTGGCGGCGAGCGTCTGCAGCGTCCGCGAAAGAGTCTCGGGCTGCATCCCGATGCGGGCGGCCAGTTGGCGCTTCGAAAAGGGAATCTCGGCCGCGACCTCGGACTGCGCTCCGTCATGGAGACGAAGGAGGAACGCAGCGAGCCGTTGCGAGGGCGAACGACACTTGAGGTCGAGGATGATTTTGAGCGCCACACGCCACTGGCCGGCCATGATCCGCGTCAGGGCCAGCGCGAGCTCGGAGCAGCCTTGGGCTTCACGACGAACCACGTCAGCATCGATGATCAGGAGCCGCGCGGCGGTCAGCGCACGGCCGGAAATGAGATATGGCTCCGAGTAGAGCGCGGCAGCCGGCATGAAAACGTCGCCGGCGGCCATCATCATCGCCGTGCATTCGTGACCCTCGTAGGTGCAGGACAGGTCGACGATGCCGTTCAGGACGACGTGGAGATGGGTCGGCACGTCCCCGCCGGCGAACAGCTCCGCGCGCGGAGCGAAGCGCTCGACGTGCGACGCGTCGGCCAGCCGCTGGCGCACTTCGTCCGGCAGGCTTGCGAAGAACCCTATATCGCTGCCCGGTGACCCTGCAGGGGTGGAGGCATCGCCCATCGGTACGCTGTTTGCGACATTATCCATGCGCGGCGGCCTTGTGTGAAAAATCGCCCCGCTTGGCAAGCAACCGGCCGACGCTGCCCTGCTGCGCGCATGTTTCGATCGGTGAGGTTCGGCCTATTCTGCCGCGGTCGCGATCGCAGGCGAAGTCGCAAACGTTGGGCAGGGCACCCGGTTTCGTTCGTCCTCGAACCAGGCAATCGTCGTTTCGAGCCCGGTTTCGAGATCCACTTCGGGCCACCATTCGAGGAGCTCCCGCGCTCTCCGGATATCCGGCTTGCGGCGCCGCGGATCGTCCTCTGGAAGCAACTCGTGAATGACCTTGGACCGGCTCCCCGTCATATCCACGACCATGTCGACCAGATGCTTGATCGAAAGCTCGTTCGGATTGCCGAGATTGACCGGCATTCCGGCGGCGCGGTCGCTGTCCAGGAGCAGGATCAACGCATCGACCATATCGTTCACAAAGCAAAAGCTGCGCGTCTGCGAACCGTCACCGTAGATGGTGATGTCGTGGCCGGTCAGCGCCTGGCAGATCACGTTCGACACCACTCGGCCGTCGTCGCACCGCATCCTCGGCCCGTAGGTGTTGAAGATCCGCGCGACATATACGTCGGCGCGGTGCGCGCGGTAGAAATCGAACGCGAGCGTCTCGGCAGCGCGCTTGCCCTCGTCGTAGCAGGCACGGGGACCGGTGCAATTGACCCAGCCGCGGTAATCCTCGGTCTGCGGATGCACCTCCGGATCGCCGTATACCTCGCTCGTCGAGCTCAGCAGCATCCGCGCGCCGGTCTCCTCGGCAAGCCGAAGCAGGTTGCGGGTTCCAAGCACATTGGTGAGCATCGTATGCTCGGGGTCGGCCTGGTAATGCGGAGGTGAAGCGGGACAGGCGAGATGATAGATGTGGGTGAGCTTCGCGCTCCCATTGGTCAGCGATCTCGGCAAGTCGTCGACCACATCATGCTCGACCAGCTCGAACGCCGGCTCCTTTTCCAGCGAGCGCACATTTTCGGCGCGGCCTGTGCGGAAATTGTCGAGGCAAATGACGTGCGCTCCATCTTCAATCAGGCGCGAGCACAGGTTCGAACCGATGAACCCGGCACCTCCGGTCACGAGCGCAACCTTGTTGTCCTTACGCGTCACTCAACACTCCCCTGTTCTCAACACCAGCGTCGCACTTCAGCGAAGAAGCGCGGTAATCGGCGGCATGGTCGGCAAAATCCTTGCTTTGCCACGGCATAGCCGATTTTCGGACCTGCAGGTAAGCAGGTCGAGGCCGGTTTGGCTACCTCTGGCCCAATCCTTTTGCGTCCGCGCCGGAGCAGGTCGTCGAATTGGAGCACGCTTTTGGAGCCGCGCGCTTGAGCCGCGGGCGTCCAAGCGGCTACGTTCCGATCCTGATAAGGGAGGGTTGAGTGAAGCGTAAGATGTTCGTGTTGGCGGCGATGCCCCTGCTGGTCGCGGCGGCCCCGACTTGGCAGCAGCGGACGCTCGCTGCGGCTGCGCCCTTCATCGACAAGGCCAATGACGAATGGACGACCGCGATCGTCAGCGGGAATGCGGATGCGCTGAGCGCTCCCTATGCGAAGAACGGGATATTCATCGGTCCCGACGGCACGGCAATTCACAGCAAGACGGGGGTGCGCACGATGTACGCGCGGCGTCCGAAGGGCACAAAGGTGCTTCGCGCCTCGATTCACAGCGACGGACGCACCGCCGCGGACCCCGACGATGTCTATGAGTGGGGAAGCGCGCAGATGACCCTGCAGCGCAGCGGCAAGACTCGCTACGTGGTCGGCCGCTATCTTACAGTCTGGCACCGCAGCGGCGCGAAATGGCTGATTTCGCACAATATTGCCTTCTGAGAGGAAGCGATTGCAAGCGATGAGCGTTTCCCTTCCCGAAAAGGAGACGCCAACAATGCCAGCCAAATCAGCAGCCCAGCAAAAGGCCGCCGGAGCCGCTCTTTCCGCGAAGCGCGGCGATACCCCCAAGAGCCACCTCAAGGGCGCGTCCAAGTCGATGATGTCGATGAGTGAGAAAGAGCTCGAGAAAATGGCTCACACGTCGCGCAAGGATAAGCCGGAGCACAAGCACAAGTAGCCTTTTCATGCGGGCCGCGGTCGCTAAACCACGGCCATGCGTTGCTTCTGGGACGAGCGGCAAAGGGCGCATGCGCCGGCCGCCGAATTCTTCAACGGCAAGCTCCACCCTGCCGCCGAGCACCAGGGTCGGGTAGACGCAATTCTAGCGGCAATCGGCCCGACTGAAGAAGCGAAGGACAGCGGCGTCGAGCCTTTGCTCTTGGTGCACAGCCCCAACTATCTCGACCTGCTCCGCGATGCGCACCGGGACTGGGTTGCCGCCGGCCGTGAGGGCGATGCCTTCCCCTACACCTTTCCGATCGTCGGCAGGCGCGCCCCGGACCTGTCGCGGATCGATGCTCGGCTTGGACAGCACAGCTTTGACACCTCGACGCCGATCGGTCCTGGCACGTGGGACGCTTGCTACTGGAGCGTGCAGACCGCGCTGGGAGCGCTCGCCGCAGTTCTCGCCGGTGAGACCAACGCATTCGCCTTCACTCGTCCGCCGGGACATCACGCGGGCCGCGATTATTTCGGCGGCTATTCCTATCTGAATCATGCATCGGTCTGTGCCGAGGCGGCGTTACGGGCGGGCAAGCGGCGGATCGCAATCCTCGACGTCGACTATCATCACGGCAATGGCACCCAGGACATCTTCGCCGGCCGCGACGATGTGTTCTTCGCGTCGATCCACGCGGATCCTTCGACCGATTATCCCTTCTTCTGGGGTCACGCCGACGAGAGCGGCGGCAATGTCCTAAACCTGCCTCTACCTCGCGGCACAGACTGGTCCGGTTACGCGCCCGCTCTCACGCACGCGATCGACTGGCTGGAAAAGAGCGCGCCGGACCTGCTCATTGTCAGCTACGGCGCCGACACCCACGAAGCCGATCCGATCAGCCACTTCAAGTTCAGGACCAGCGATTATGCGCCAATGGCGCGCCGCATTGCCTCGCTGGCCCTGCCGACGCTGATCGTGATGGAAGGCGGCTACGCGGTCGACGCCCTCGGCGCCAACGTCTCCGAATTCCTTGGCGGCTTCTAGAGCTTCTCGGTCAGCTCCGGGACGATCTTGAAGAGGTCGCCGACGAGGCCGATGTCCGCGACCTGGAAGATCGGCGCTTCCTCATCCTTGTTGATCGCGACGATCGTCTTCGAATCCTTCATGCCCGCGAGGTGCTGGATCGCGCCGGAGATGCCGATCGCGATATAGACTTCCGGAGCGACGATCTTGCCCGTCTGGCCGACCTGGTAGTCGTTCGGCGCATAGCCGGCATCGACCGCGGCTCGGCTTGCGCCGACGGCGGCGCCGAGCTTGTCGGCGAGCGGATCGAGCAGCGAATGGAACTGGTCGGAGGAACCGAACGCGCGGCCGCCCGAGACGATGACCTTCGCGCTGGTGAGCTCCGGCCGCTCACTCTCCGACGCCTCGAGATTGACGAAGCTGCTGACGCCCGCGTCGCTGCCGGTGTCGACCTGCTCGACCGAAGCGCTGCCGCCCTCGCGGGAGGCTTTCTCGAACGCCGTGCCGCGCGCGGTGATCACCTTCTTCTGATCGCTCGAGCGCACCGTGGCGATCGCGTTGCCGGCGTAGATCGGACGCACGAACGTGTTCGAATCCTCGATCCCGATCACGTCGCTGACCTGCATGACATCGAGCAGCGCGGCAACGCGCGGGGCAATGTTCTTGCCGAAGGTCGACGCAGGCGCGACGAACGCATCGCGGTTCGCCATCAGCTTCGCCGCGACGGGTGCGACATTCTCGGCAAGATCGTGGCTGAGGTGCGAAGCGTCGGCGACGAGTACCTTGGCGACGCCCGCGATCTTGGCCGCAGCCTGCGCGACCCCGTCCACTCCGTTGCCCGCGACCAGCGCATGCACTTCGCCCAGTTTGCCCGCGGCGGTCACCGCCGCAAGCGTCGCATCCTTGATGCTGCTGCCGTCATGCTCGACGAGGACCAGCACGCTCATTTCGCAATCCCCATACCCTTCAGGCGGTCGACAAGCTCGTCGACGCTGCCAACCTTGATTCCCGCCTGGCGCTTCGAAGGTTCGGTCACCTTGATCGTCTCCAACCGCCGGGCGACGTCCACGCCGAAGTCGGCCGGCGACTTGGTCGCGAGCGGTTTCGACTTGGCCTTCATGATGTTCGGAAGCGACGCGTAGCGCGGCTCATTCAGGCGAAGGTCGGTGGTGACCACCGCCGGCAGGTTGAGCTTCACCGTCTCGAGACCGCCGTCGACTTCCCGAGTGACCGTGGCGCTATCGGCGACCTCGATCTTCGAAGCGAACGTCCCCTGCGGCCATCCGAGCAAAGCTGCGAGCATCTGACCGGTCGCATTGTTGTCGTCGTCGATCGCCTGCTTGCCGAGGATGACCATCTGCGGCTGCTCTTCCTCGGCGATCTTGGCGAGGATTTTGGCGACGGCGAGCGGCTCCACTTCCTCGTCGGTCTGGACGAGGATCGCGCGGTCGGCGCCCATCGCCAGCGCCGTGCGCAAGGTCTCCTGCGCCTTGGCGGGGCCGATCGACACCGCGACGATCTCGGTCGCGATGCCCTTTTCCTTGAGCCGGATCGCCTCTTCGACCGCGATCTCGTCGAACGGGTTCATGCTCATCTTGACGTTGGCGAGATCGACGCCCGAACCGTCCATCTTCACCCGCGGCTTCACGTTGAAATCGATCACGCGTTTGACCGCGACCAGCAGTTTCATGTTCTTCCCTCCAAATCGTCATTCCCGCGAACGCGGGAACCTAGCTGAAGAAAACTGGGTCCCCGCTTTCGCGGGGATGACGAAAAGCAATCTACGCCGGCACCGCCTCTTTCACCTCGG
>Ga0068856_100000701_pt1 | contig 36336 bp, 30 predicted proteins | sample KBSCornC62_FD_66595 | JGI IMG/M metagenome (GOLD analysis project Ga0068856, IMG submission 66595) | Corn rhizosphere microbial communities from Kellogg Biological Station, Michigan, USA - KBS Corn C6-2 | ecosystem: Host-associated > Plants > Roots > Rhizosphere > Soil ...
ATGCGCCCCGGCGCTTGACGAAACCGAGCAAGACCAGCAACACCACCGCGCCCACAAAGGCGCAGATCAGCGCGCCAAGGATGTTTGTCGTAGCAATGCCCAGCAGACTGAAGATGAATCCGCCCAGCACTGCACCGATGACGCCGACGATCAAATTTCCGAGAATGCCGAAACCGTGGCCTTTAACGACTGCTCCCGCCAGAAATCCGGCGACGAGCCCGATAACAATGAACCAGATCCAGTTTTCCATAAGTATGTCCTTTCGTTTGGTGGTTAACCGACTCAATCCAATCTGCAATACGCCGCCAGTCCGTGCAACCCGCCTTCGCGACCGAAGCCGCTTTCCTTGTAGCCGCCGAACGGACTCGTCGGGTCGAACTTGTTGTAGGTGTTCGCCCAGACCACGCCGGCGCGCAGCTTGTTGACCATTTTGAAAATCTTACTGCCTTTGTCCGTCCAGACTCCGGCGCTTAATCCGTAAGGAATGTTGTTTGCCCGTTCAAAGGCTTCTTCAGGTGTGCGGAACGTCATCACGCTCAATACCGGGCCAAAAATTTCCTCCGACGCCACGCGATGCGCGTGCGTAACGCCCGTGAGAAACGACGGCGCAAACCAATAGCCTTTGGCCGGGAGCGTGCATTGCGTCTGCGTCAGCTCCGCGCCCTCGTCCACGCCGCTTTGCACCAGTTCGCGGATTTTCTCGAGCTGCGGCCGCGAATTGATAGCGCCGATGTCGGTGTTCTTGTCGAGCGGATTGCCCACGCGCAACGTCTGGATGCGGTCGCGCAGTTTTTTGATGACCGTTTTGTAAATGCCTTCCTGCACGAACAACCGCGAGCCGGCGCAACAAACGTGGCCCTGATTAAAGTAAATTCCGTTGATGACGCCCTCGATGGCCTGATCAATCGGCGCGTCCTCGAACAAAATATTCGCCGCCTTGCCGCCGAGTTCCAGCGTGAGCTTCTTGTGCGTGCCCGCGACCGCCTGCGCGATGCGCTTGCCGACCTCAGTGCTGCCGGTGAAGGCGAGCTTGTTGATGTCCGGATGATTGACAAGCGCCGCGCCGGTTTCGCCCGCGCCGGTGACGATATTCACCACGCCCTCTGGCAATTCCGCCTCCTGAAAAATCTGCGCCAGCCGCATCGCCGTGAGCGACGTCGTCTCCGCCGGCTTCAACACCACCGTGTTGCCGCACGCGAGCGCCGGCGCGATTTTCCACGCGGCCATCAGCAGTGGAAAATTCCACGGAATGATCTGCCCCGCGACGCCGAGCGGCTGCGGCGTCTTGCCCGGGAATGCGTATTTCAACTTGTCCGCCCAGCCCGCGTAGTAAAAGAAATGAGCGGCCACGAGTGGCAAATCCACGTCGCGGCTTTCCTTGATGGTCTTGCCGCCGTCCATTGTTTCGAGCACGGCCAGCTCGCGGGCCTTTTCCTGGATGATGCGCGCGATGCGATACAGATACTTGCCCCGCTCACGACCCGGCATCTTGCTCCAGACTTTGTCGTATGCCTTGCGCGCGGATTTCACCGCAGAATCGACGTCCTCGGCATTTGCTGCCGCAATTGTCGTCAGGGTCTGTTCCGTGGCGGGATTGATGGACTCAAAATATTTTCCGGACGTCGGCGCGACGAACTTGCCGTTGATGAACAGCTCGTGCTGCGGCGCAATGACGTAATTCTTGGAATCTTCCGGCGCGGGCGCAAAGTCCCACTTGTTGCCGAAATTCAATTTCCGGTCCTTCAACGGCACAACGGCGTGGCTCGTCGCAACAACGGCGCGCTTGGGAGAAAATTTCACTGCTTTGCTTTTGGTTTTCATGGAAGAGAAAAGTAATCCGGGCCTTGATAATTGCCGTCCACGTGCTTGGCGATTTGCATGAGCACGTCGTTGACGAGCGTGCTCGCGCCGAAACGGAACATCTGCGGATTGAGCCAGTCGTCGCCGAGGGTTTCCTTGACCATCACGAGGTATGCGAACGCCTGCTTGGACGTGCGGATGCCGCCCGCGGGCTTCATGCCGATGCGGATGCCGGTGGCGAAAAAATAATCGCGGATGGCTTCCAGCATCACGAGCGTGACGGGCATCGTCGCGGCGGGTGAAACTTTGCCGGTGCTGGTCTTGATGAAATCGCCGCCAGCCTGCATAGCGATTTCGCTGGCGAGCCGGACATTGTCGTAAGTGACGAGTTCGCCGGTTTCGAGAATGACCTTCAAGTGCGCCGGGCCGCAGGCTTCCTTCGTCGCGGCGATTTCGTCGAACACTTTTCCGTGGTCGCCGGCAAGAAAAGCGGCGCGGTCAATGACCATGTCAATTTCATCCGCGCCATCGGCCACGGTGCGGCGGACTTCTTCGAGCTTGGTGCGCAACGGATATTGGCCGCTGGGAAAACCGGTGGCGACGGCGGCGATGTTCACGGGCGAAACGTCGCCGAGAAATTTGCGCGCGTATTTCACCATGTTCGGATACACGCACACGGCGGCGCAGCTCGGCACGTCGTATTTCGCCTCGATGGGTTGGAGCGCTTTGCGGCAGAGATAGGCGACTTTGCCGGGCGTATCCTTGCCTTCGAGCGTGGTGAGGTCGCACATGGAAACGGCCATCTTGAGGCCAGCGAGTTTGGCGGAAGTCTTGATGCTGCGTTTGCTGAACGACGCGGCCCGTTCCTCGACCATGACTTGGTCAACCGTCGGAACACTGACGCTGTGATTAGAAAACGCTGACCGCTCCCTTGTTTGCGCGGACACTTTCATAATTTAGCCGGATTCTGGCGGCGAAAGCGCATCGCGTCAATGCGGTTTCATAGATTGAATTTTGCACATACGCACGATGCATTGGCGGCAGTTCCAAAGGAGGAAATGAAAATAGCCCGGCAACTCGATGCCGGGCTATCATCTAAATTCCATCCGGAACAATGCGAAAGAGCTTCACACCGGCAACAAACTGATCTGCTCGTTCTCCTTCGTCGCCGCTTCGCCGAGCGTCTGCGTCTGTTTGCGGCGGCGTTCGATGATGTGCTTGTCCAGCAGCGGATCGTAGGGCACGGGATAATTGCCGTCGTAACACGCCATGCAGAAGTTTTCCTTGGGCTGGCCCGTGGCGGCGACCATGCCGGCCTGCGAAAGATAATGGAGCGAATCCGCATTCAGATATTGGCGGATCTCGTCCACGGTATTGTTCGCGGCCATGAGCTTGCTGCGGTCGGGGAAATCAATGCCATAGACGCACGGATTCATGTGCGGCGGGCAACTGACAGCGACGTGAACCTCCGTCGCGCCGGCTTCCTTGAGCGTCTTCACGCGGGAACGGCACGTGGTTCCGCGCACGATGGAATCGTCCACGATGATGACGCGTTTGCCCTTCACGAGCGACTCGATGAGGTTGAGCTTCACGCGCACATTGAAATCGCGGATGAGCTGCGTGGGCTGGAGAAAGCTGCGGCCGACGTAATGGTTGCGGATGAAGGCCATCTCGTAGGGGATGCCGGACTCCTCGGCGTAACCCATCGCGGCGCAGACGCCGCTGTCGGGCACGGGGATGACGAGGTCGGCCTTGACGTTGTGTTCGCGCGCAAGCTGGCGGCCCATTTGCTTGCGGACTTCATAGACGCTGTGGCCGGCGATCACGCTGTCGGGCCGCGCGAAATAGACGTATTCAAAAATGCAGAAGGCTTTCTTTTTGTGCTCGGGAAACGCCTGGATGCTGGTGAGGCCCTTGTCGTTGATGATGACGATTTCGCCGGGCTCAACGTCGCGGACAAACTGCGCGTGGATCAGGTCAAACGCCGTCGTCTCGCTGGATAACACATACGCGCCTTCGGCTGTCTTGCCGATGGAAAGCGGACGAAAGCCGTGCGGGTCGCGGGCGCCGATCATTTCGCGCTCGGTCATGATGACGAGCGAATAGGCACCCTCGATGCGGCGCAACGTTTGCACGAGGGAATTGGCAACGCCACCGAGTTCCGGCTGCGCGAGCATCATGATGATGATCTCGCTGTCCACGGTGGTCTGGAAAACGAGGCCGCGCGTTTCGAGTTCGTCGCGGAGCTGGGCGGCGTTGGTCAGGTTGCCGTTGTGCGCGACGGCGATCTGGCCGCGGGCGCAATCCACCGTGAGCGGCTGGGCGTTGCGGAGCGCGGAGGAACCGGTCGTGGAATAGCGCGTATGGCCGATGGCCCGGTCACCCACGAGGTCGTGGAGGATCTTGGGGTCATTGAAAATCTGCGGCACGAGGCCCATGCCGTGATGCTTGTAAAACTTGCCGTCGTGGCAGGTGACGATCCCGGCGCTTTCCTGCCCGCGATGTTGCAGGGCATAGAGGCCGAAGTAAGCGAGTTCCGCTGCGTTCGGGTGACCGAAAACGCCGAAAACGCCGCAGTAATGTTTTGGGTAATTTTGTGGTGGTTTTTGCATCGCGCGCGCCGCTGAATTTGACCAGAGAAAATGACTTCAGGCAAGCCGGAACAGCCGGTGAAAATCTTAGGCTGCGACGAGCGGCAATAATTTTTCCACCATTTCCGCCGGCAGACGCTTGGGTTTCTCGTCGCGGCTGGTGCAGCAGTGGAACGTTTCCGCTTCGAGAATGAGCTTGCCGTCCTGATTAAGAACGCGATGGCCAAAATTCAACCGCACCCGCTCGACCAGCGTGGGCCGGACTTCGATGGTCAGCCAATCATCGTAGCGCGCGGGAAATTTGTAAATCAACCGCGTCTCGATCACAGGAAAGATGTAATCCGCATCCTGCAATGCCAAAACCGTGGGGCCGAGTGCGCGGAGAAATTCGCCGCGCGCCGCCTCCAGCAGATCCAGATAGCGCGAGTGATAGATGTGGTTGCCCACGGTGCACTCGGCATAGGTGACGCGATGATGGTAGCGGAACGGTTCGGCCATGCGCGGAGGCTAGCCGGAAATGGCCGGAGTTTCACGCCGAAAATTCCATTTGCGCGCGGGCGGTTTGCAGCTATGTTGCCAACATGAATTGGCAGCAGCTTCTTCCAATCGTCATTGTTCTGGGCGTCGCCGTGGTTTTCGTCTGGCGTTCCAGTTCGGCCAAGCATGACCACAGTTGTGGCTGTGGCTGCGCGCACGACCACGAAGCTGAAAATCCGAAGAAAAAGTCCGGCGCTGAACATTCATAAAATCAGGAACCTAATTTCGCAACCACCTAACAGCATGGCCGTCACCAAAGTCAGTTCCTCGATGCACTTCGCCCATCGCAACCACAGCACGGGCGAACCCACCACCGGCCGCTGGACGCCCAACACCGATGTTTACGTCACGGAAGCCGGCCTCGTCATCAAGGCGGAACTGGCGGGCATGAAAAGCGACAGCCTGGAGATCACCGTGGAAGGCCAGCGCCTGCGCATCAACGGCGTCCGCCCGGATTGCTGCCGTTCGCCGCAATGCAGTTTCCTGGTGATGGAAATCAGCTATGGGCCCTTTGAAACGGCGCTGGATCTGCCGCCGGGATACGATTTGAGCCGGGCGAAAGCGATGTATGTGAATGGCTTTTTGCGCATTGACGTTCCGCCCGCGCAACAAACGGCGCACAAAACCACCAAAGTTCCGATCAGCGAAGGAGTTTGAACCGCCCATGAACTTTTTGGGCGCGACGGCATCTAATCTGCAGGAAACGCGACGATGAAAACCTCGCCGGAGACAGAATTTGTCAGCATCCTCGGCTCCAACGAAAAAGCCGAGGTGCCGAGCCGCGTTTCGACCCGGTCGCTGCCGGAAAACCTTCCCATTCTCGGTTTGTCGGACATCGTCATTTTTCCCGGCGCCGTCGTGCCGCTGCTCGTCGAAACCGGCCCCAGCCTCAAATTGATTGACGACCTCGTCACCGGCGACCGCCTGTTTGGCGCTGTTCTTCAAATCCGTCCCGAAGTGGCCGAGCCGAATGCCGGCGATCTGCACAAAGTCGGTTGCGTCACGCGACTGAACAAGATGGTGAAATTCCCCGACGGCACGGTTCGCATCCTCGTCGAAGGACTTTGGCGCATCCGGCTGGACAAATATCTCCCGGCCAATCCGTATCTGCGCGCGACTTACGAACTCCTGCGCGACGAGACGGAGGATTCCGTCGAGCTGCAGGCCATGCTGCGCAATGCTCACAAGCAATTCGACGAGATCGCGAAAATTTCCACCGTCCTGTCCGATCAGGTGAAAATCGCCGCGCTCAACACCGAACATCCCGGACATTTTGCCGATCTCATCGCCGCGAACCTCGGCCTGCCGTTGCTCGACAAACAGAAACTGCTCGAAACCGTTTCCGTCCGCGAGCGCCTGGCCAAACTTCTTCCGCTGCTCAACCGCGAACAGGAAGTTCTCAATTTAAGTTCCAAAATCCAGAACGACGTCGCGTCGAACATCGCCAAGACGCAGCGCGATTTTTTTCTGCGCGAACAGATGCGCGTCATCCAACGCGAACTCGGTGACACCGATCCGAACGCCAACGAAATCCGCATTCTCCGCGAAAAAGTTGAGCAGGCCAAACTGCCCGACGAAGCGCGCAAAGCCGCCAACCAAGAGCTGGACCGGATGCAGCAAACGTCGCCCGCCGCTGCGGAATACGGCGTCTCGCGCAATTACCTTGATTGGATTCTCGCGCTGCCGTGGCAGCAGGAAACCGAGGACAAACTCGACCTGAAGCTGGCGGAGAAAGTGTTGAACGAGGAGCATTTCGGCCTCGCGAAAGTCAAAGACCGGCTGCTCGAATTTCTAGCCGTCCTCAAACGCCGCAAGGAAATCAAAGGCCCGATCCTCTGTCTTGTCGGCCCACCCGGCGTCGGTAAAACCTCGCTTGGCAAAAGCGTGGCCGATGCGCTCGGGCGCAAATTCGCCCGCATCTCGCTCGGTGGTATGCGCGATGAAGCCGAAATTCGCGGCCATCGCCGCACTTACGTCGGCGCCCTGCCCGGCCGGATTCTTCAGACGCTCCGCCGCATCGAAAGCCGTAACCCCGTCATCCTGCTCGACGAACTCGACAAGATCGGCGCGGATTTTCGCGGCGACCCGGCGTCCGCGCTGCTCGAAGTGCTGGACCCCGCGCAGAACCACACGTTCACCGATCATTATCTCGACTTGCCGTTCGACTTGTCGCGCGTGCTGTTCATCGCCACCGCGAACTGGCTGGACCCCATTCATCCCGCCTTGCGCGACCGGCTCGAAGTCATTGAGCTGCCCAGCTACACCGAGACAGAAAAACTCCAGATCGCCAAACGCTATCTCGTCCCGCGTCAACTGGAAGAACACGGCCTCACGCGCAACGACGTCAAGATTTCCGACGCCGCATTGCGCGAACTCATCCGCGAATACACGCGCGAAGCCGGCGTGCGCCAACTCGAACGCGAGATCGCCGCGCTCTCCCGCAAGGCCGCGCGCAAAATCGTCGCCCGCAACGGCGCGGCGCAAACCGTGAAGCTGGAGCCGAACGACGTGAAGGAATACCTCGGTCACGCAAAATTTGTCGCCGAGACCGCCGAGAAAATTGCCGAGATCGGCATCGCCACCGGACTGGCGTGGACGCCCGTGGGCGGCGACGTGCTGTTCATCGAAGCCACGCGGATGCGCGGTCGCGGCAGCTTGATTCTCACCGGCTCGCTCGGCGAGGTGATGAAGGAAAGTGCGCAGACCGCCGTAAGTTATCTGCGTTCGCAGGCCAAGAAGCTCGATCTCGATTTCGACGATTACGGCAAAAACGATTTGCACATCCACGTGCCCGCCGGCGCGACGCCGAAGGATGGCCCGAGCGCAGGCGTGACGATTTGCGCGGCACTCGCCTCGCTCATGAGCAAGCGGCGTGTGCGTTCGGACACAGCAATGACCGGCGAAATCAGTTTGCGCGGTCGCGTGATGCGCGTGGGTGGCATCAAGGAAAAGGTGATCGCCGCGTCGCGCTTCGGCGTGAAGCAGGTAATTCTGCCGGAAGGCAACAAGCCCGACTGGGAAGACGTGCCGGCCGAAGTGCGCGCGAAATTGAAGGTGCATTTCGTGAAGCAGATTTCCGAGGTCCTGCAACTGGCGCTGGTGACGAAATGAAAGTGCTTGCGCACGGCCACCATCTTTAAGGTGAACAATTTCCTACAATTGAAATCGGCTTCTGCACGTTTGATTGCGGTGTTGGCTCTATTTTTTGCCGTGGGCGCAAGGGCGGAGACAACGAACGCTTTATCCGACGCGGAAATTCAAGGACGCGAACTGGCGCAGCAACTTTGTGATGCGCGACCTGTAGAAAATTTTACGAACACAGGCGTCATAAAAACGCGCTACAAAAGCGGAAAGCGAACCGAATTGCGTTTCAGATCTGAAATAATTGCGACAGCAACAAACTGGTTCACCATTTATGAAACTTTAGGTGAAGGCCACCAGGCAAAATTTAAAATTGAGCACAATGACAACAAAGTTCTCCGGTATGAAATACGTGGTAACGAAGAAGTTGAGCGCGAAGCCACATTTCCGTTTGCTGGATCCGATTTTTGGCTTGGTGATTTAAGTCTGGAGTTTTTCCACTGGCCGCAGCAGAAAATCTTGCCGAATCCAACAAGCCTAAAACTAGGCCGGAGTTACAAGCTCTTGGAGAGCACGAATCCCAATCCATCAACGAATGGCTATTCGCGCGTTCTCTCATGGGTTGATAAGGAAAGTGGTGGCCTGCTACAGGCAGAAGCCTACGACACCAATGGCAAGCTGTTAAAAGTCTTCTATCCGAAATCGTATGAGAAAGTGAACGGCCAATGGCAAGTGGAAGAAATTAGAATGCGTAACAACCAAACCGATTCAAGCACGCGGCTGGAGTTTGATCTGAAGAAAGACTGACGGGGCGGGGCGGTGTGCCAAGCACCAGCCACAGCGGCCCGATACTACAAACGCGTCCGACATTGATCGGGTGCGGTGGTTGGGTCTGCGACCACGGTCGTGTTCGTGAACTTCCTGCGAATAACTCCTCCCGCCGGAAACTTGACTTCGTTTTGCCAACTGCCACGCTGGTTTCAATTGGTATGAACCTGAATTTTTATCGGAAGTTTTCCACCATCGCCGCCGCCGTTCTGCTCGCGGCAAATCTCACCTTCGCGGCGGACACGAACACAACCGAAGCCATCACGCGCGACGAGATGGCCAAGAATTATCTGCAAATCCAGGAGCAAATCCACGCCACGCAACTGGCCGTCGCGGAAAGCCAGCGGGCCGCTTTGGAAGCCGCCAAGAGCAACGCCGACGCGCTGGCGGCACGTCTGCAAGCGCTGGAGCAATCGGTCGCCGCGCAGCGCGCCACCGATACCGAGGCGGCGCGGAAGAACCAGCAGTTTACGCTGTTTCTGGCGGGCGCATTCGGTCTGGCTGGATTGGGCATCATGCTGCTGATGGTTTATTTTCAATGGCGCGCATTCACGCAGTTGGCGGAAATTTCTTCGCAGCATCACGCGGCGATTGCGAGCGGCAATGCAGTTCACCAACTTGCTGCGCCAGGCCGCGCGACGGTGGAAACCTCCAACGCCCGGCTGCTGGACGTGGTGGGCCAGTTGGAAAAGCGCATCCACGAACTTGAAGGAGGCCAGCGCTTCCTGCCGGAAACCAACGCCACGAAGACCGCCGATCCGGTGGTAGAGGCACAACAGTTTCTCGATGCCAACCAGCCGCAGCTCGCGCTGGATTTACTGGAAAAAAACCTTACCGCCAGGCCGCAGAATGCCGACGCGCTAGTCAAGAAAGCGGTGGCGCTGGAAAAACTCGGCCGCACCGACGAAGCGCTGGCGGCGTGCGACCGCGCCATCGCGGTGGACGGCACGCTGGCGCTGGCGCATCTGCACAAGGGCGGCCTGCTGAACCGGCTTCGTCGCTACGACGAGGCACTGGATTGCTACGAGCGCGCGCTGCTGGCGCAGGAGAAGAAACCCGTGACGAAGACGGCTTGATTCAACTCGCGAGCTTTCAACTGATTCAACCAAACAAAAACGGCGACTCTTGCGAGTCGCCGTTTTGAATTTCTAGCCGAGAATCAGATTCCCTTGGCCGTGATGTAGTTCACGAGGTCAACCACGCGGTTGCTGTAACCCCATTCATTGTCATACCAGCTGACGATCTTGAAGAAACGTTTTTCGCCCTTCAAGTTGTTCTGCAACGTCGCGAGGCTGTCGTAGATGGAGCTGCGGTTGTCGTGGATGAAGTCGGTGGAAACGAGCTCTTCTTCGGTCACACCGAGGATGCCCTTGAGATAGGTCGTGCTGGCTTTCTTCAGCGCGGCATCAATCTCTTCGATGCTCGTGTCTTTCACCGTGCGGACCGTGAGGTCAACGACCGAGACGTCGGCAGTCGGGATGCGGAAGGACATGCCGGTGAGCTTGCCTTTGGTGACGGGCAACACTTCGCCGACGGCTTTGGCCGCGCCGGTGGTGCTCGGAATAATGTTGATGCTCGCCGCACGGCCGCCGCGCCAATCTTTCTTAGACGGACCGTCAACGGTCTTCTGCGTGGCGGTCATCGCGTGAATCGTGGTCATCAAACCGGTTTCGATGCCGAAACCGTCCTTGATCAGAACGTGCACGAGCGGCGCGAGGCAGTTCGTGGTGCAGGAGGCGTTGGAAACGATGTGATGCTTGGAAGCGTCGTATTCGCCTTCGTTGACGCCCATGACGATAGTCTTGACGTCGCCTTTGCCGGGGGCGGAAATGATGACTTTCTTCGCACCGGCGGTGATGTGGGCTTTCGCCTTTTCGCTGTCGGTGAAGAGGCCGGTGGATTCGATGACGATGTCCACGCCGAGGGCTTTCCAAGGCAGGGTGGCGAGGTCTTTCACCGCGCCGACGCATTTCACCTTATGGCCGTTGACCACAATGACGTCAGGTTCCTCGAGCGCAGGATTGCTCTTCTCGGTGCTGACGGTGTGCTTAAATTTGCCGTGGATGGAGTCATACTTCATTTGGTAGGCGAAGTAGTCGGCGTCCGTGGACACGTCCACGACGGCGACGACGTCAATTGATTTGCCCAGCAAACCCTGGTCACAGAGCGCCTGGAAGACCATCCGGCCGATGCGGCCGAATCCGTTGATTGCTACTTTTACTGCCATAAATGTTCTAGTTCCTTTTGGTAAATTGTTCGCGAAACCGAGCAAACATTCTAGCCGGAGCGAGTCAACGGTCAACGAAGAATTCTGGAAGGAACTTGTCAAACCCTAGTCGTTTCTTGGTCGAATCCAGCGTTGACCAAAAACAGGCCCGGGCCGGTAAAGCGGCACCGTTTCAGGAAAATTCAGGCAGTTTTATCAATTTCATCAAATCGTTTGGCAAAAAGCAACTGGACGGGCACCGGGATTTTGGCAGACTTATTTTATCACCATGAAAAAAGCAGCGTTCACCGCTTGGGCCGTTTTGGCCGTCATTTTAACAGTCATTCCCAAGGCTTCGGCTCAGGAAAGCAGCGTTCCTGCAGCCACGGCGGCGGAGTTGGAGGCCATGTATACCAGCACCATCGAAGGCCGCGTGAGTGATATTCTGGCGTTGCTCAATTTGACGAATGCCACCCAAACCGCGCAGGTTCACGACATCATCATCGCCCAATACCGGGTGCTCAAGGCGCGAGATGCGTTCATTGACGCCAAGCTCAAGGCGGAAGGCAAAGAGATCAATTACGCAAACCGCGCGAACCAGATCCAAGCCGGATCCAAGCCGTTGCACGATCAATTCATCGCCAATCTGTCCGCGCTGCTCACACCCGCGCAGGTGGAAACCGTCAAGGACAAGATGACCTACAACAAGGTTAAAGTGACCTACGATGCCTATTGCGCGATCGTTCCCAATCTCACGGATGCCGACAAAACAAAAGTCCTGGAACTGCTCAAAGCCGCGAGAGAAGAAGCGATTGACGGCGGCAGCGCGCCGGAAAAGAGCGCCATCTTTCAGAAATATAAAGACCAGATCAACGCCTATCTCGATGCCCACGGCCACAATGTCGCCCAAGCCTTCAAAGATTGGGACGCGAAACAGGGATTGGCCAAGAAAGCCGCCGAGGACGCCGCCAAAGCCACGCACGCAAATTAGTCATCGGCGGGTGGAATCCGACGGTGTAATTTTTCCGGCGTTGACATCGAACAACGACCAGTGTTGCACGACTCGCCGCCAAAGAATCGGCCGATGGCCACGCGATTGCGGGCAAACCATTCATAGCCCCAATTCGACAATTCGCGCATGACCGGCCAGCCAGTCGGCGCCAGCAGCCAACCCAATCCCACCTGACGATACGCCTGCCGGAACGCCTCCACCTTGGTCACGATGCGGCCATCGGGAAATACTCCGTGCATCACGCCCATCACCTGCTCGTGCGTCAACCCGAAGCGCGAGGCATCAAAATCCGGAGCGGAAATATCCTCAAACGCCAGATGCCCGGCGCGATTCCGGCGCATCAGCCAGTTCGCCTCACGGCGGCACATCGGGCATTGTCCGTCGTAAAGTAATTTGAATCGCCATTTGTTCATGGTTGCCCGGAGCATACCACAGAAATGGAAAAGCTCGACGACGTTTCCGCCGTCCGGTTTAACAATCCGCCAACAACGGAATGCTTCCCCGCCGCCACGATCTTGGGCCGCGCCGTCCGCGCCCGCGGACTTCGCTGGCAATAATCTCATGTTATTCAGCAGTAGTTTTGGTTGAACTTCGAGTGTCAACGACAGATAATTTTTCTCATTCAACCATGATTTTTCAGCAGCCACGGGCTGGCTTTATCCCTCCCGGAACCGAGCCGCCCAGATATTGCCTTCCATGCATACGACCTGATTATGAGCGAAATTCGCCTGAGTGATTACAGCCTCGTCGGCAAGGACTCCGCGCTCGCCATCGAGAAAGGCCTGGCCGAGGCCACTTGGTATGCTTCCCCGGTGCCCAAGGAAAAAATGCGCGAACTCTTGCAACGCCGGGATGGACCGGCAATCCGTGACACGATCATTTGGTTCGCGCTGCTCATCGCGACCGGCGTCTGGGGTTATTGCTGGTGGGGCAGTTGGTGGGCAATCATCCCCTTCGGTATCTACAGCGTGATCTACGCCTCCACCTCGGACTCGCGCTGGCATGAGTCGAGCCACGGCACGGCGTTCAAGACGGACTGGCTCAACAATGCGCTCTACGAAATCGCGTCGTTCATGGTGCTGCGCGAATCCACGCCTTGGCGCTGGAGCCACACGCGGCATCACAGCGACACGATCATCGTCGGCCGCGACCCGGAAATCGCCGTGCCACGTCCACCGGATCTGAAGGCGCTGTTCATCAGCTTTTTCAACCTGCAAAACTTTCCAAAATACGTCTATCACGTGCTGCTGCATTGCACGGGCCGGCTCACGCCGGAGGAACTCACCTACATTCCCGAATCGGAACATCGCAAGGTGTTTTTCCACGCGCGCGTTTATTGTTTAATCTATGGAACCACTTTTGCGCTGGCCATCTACCACAGCAGTTTCCTGCCGTTGATGTTCATCGGCCTGCCGAATCTTTGGGGTGCGTGGCTGATGCCGATCTATGGCTACACCCAGCACGCCGGCCTCGCGGAAAACGTGCTCGATCATCGCCTGAACTGCCGGACGGTTTACATGAATCCGGTTAACCGCTTCTTCTACTGGAACATGAATTATCACGTCGAACATCACATGTTCCCGCTGGTGCCGTATCACGCGTTGCCGAGGCTGCACCAGCTCGTCAAGGCGGACATGCCCAGGCCGTATTCCGGGCTGCTGGAGGCGTGGCGTGAAATCGTTCCAGCTGTGCTGCGCCAGATCAAGGACCCGGCCTACCACGTGAAGCGCGCCATCCCGACGCCCACGCATCGCAAGGAAGCTCCACCAACCGCAGAAATTATTCATGCCGATGGCCGGCCGGTGGTGGACGGCTGGGTCGAAGTGTGCGCCAGCAATCATTTGAGCGTGGAAGACGTCGTGCGCTTCGATCATGACAAAAAGACCTACGCCGTCTATTGCACGGCGGATGGGAATTTTTACGCCACCGACGGCATCTGCACGCACGGTAACACCCATCTCGCCGACGGCTTGGTGAAGGGGAAATTGATCGAATGCCCAAAGCACAACGGCCGTTTTGACGTCACCGATGGTTCGCCCAAACGCAAACCGGTCTGCGTCGCGTTGCAGACCTATCCTGTGCGCGTCACCGATGGAAAAATCTTCCTCAACATCACACCGCCGCAGTCCACGGTAGCGACTCAGAAAACTTACCAGTTCCGCGTGGTCAGCAATGACAATGTCGCCACCTTCATTAAAGAACTCGTGCTAGAGCCGGTGGACGCCGCATCCGTGATGAACTATCAGCCAGGCGATTACCTGCAACTGAACATCCCGGCCTACGACGAGATCCAGTTCCGCGAGATCGAGGTCAAGCCGCCATTCGCCAAAGTCTGGGAGGAACAGCACGTGTTTGATTTCAAGAGCCGGAACGAAGTGCCCATCCGCCGCAATTATTCCTTTGCCACCAATCCGGCGGTGGACAAGCAGTTCCGTTTCAACGTCCGCATCGCCACGCCGCCGCGCGGTCAGGATTGCAACGCGGGCGCCGGCTCCGCGTATGTCCATCGCCTGAAACCCGGCGACACCGTGACCGCCATCGGGCCGTTTGGTGAATTTCACATCAAACCCACGCAGAATGAGATGGTCTATCTCGGCGGCGGCTCCGGCATGGCGCCGTTGCGCTCACATATCTCCTATCTGCTCGAAACCCAGAAGAGCACGCGCAAAATCACCTTTTGGTATGGCGCGCGGTCATTGCAGGAAGTTTTCTACCGGGAATATTTTGAGGATCTCGCGAAACGTTTCCCCAATTTCAGCTACCACCTGGCCCTGTCCGAACCGCAGCCCGAAGACAATTGGACTTCGCATACCGGATTCATTCACGAAGTCCTCCAGCGCGAGCACTTGGACAAACATCCCAGCCCTGGTGCATTGGAATATTACCTGTGCGGGCCGCCGGTGATGATTCAGTCCGCCATCCAGATGTTGAAAGACCTGAACGTCTCGCCCAAACAAATCGCCTTTGACGAATTTTAATCATGATCAAAAATCTCAACGACGGCTCCAACCTGCCGCCTCGATTGAAAATCTACCTCAACCTCGGCACGCTCGTGGATTTGCCGCCGCATTCCATCTGGCCGCGGCTTGCGGGCGCGGAAGCGATGGCCAGCCTGAAGGAAGCAGGATTTGAAGGTGTTCAAGACGGCACCCCCGAACTTTGCCGCCAGGCCGGCATCGGCAGCGCTGGCAGCGGCCGCGTGGACTCGCCGGCCGATGCGGAGGAACTGGCGCGAAAATTAAAATCACTCGGCCACGAAGCCGGCACGGTGCACGTGGGCAGCGGCTTTGAAGATGATGCCGAAATGGACGCGCTGGTGAACTCCATCATTACGGCATCGGAGAAAGTGGATTTTCCGCTCTACATCGAGACGCATCGCGCGACGATCACGCAGGACGCCTGGCGCACGATCCAGTTGACCCGGCGTATTCCCGAAGTGCGTTTCAACGGCGACTTCAGCCATTTCTACACCGGACAGGAACTGCCCTACGGCGACCTTGAAGCCAAGTGGCGCGCGATGCAGCCGATCTTCGACCGTGTGCGCTTCCTGCACGGGCGCATCGGCAACACCGCCTGCATGCAGGTGGACATCGGCGATGGCGACGCCAACGTGCCGCAGGCCTTTGGCATTCACGCCTTCATGACACACTTCCGCGAGATGTGGACGCGCGCGATGGCCGGTTTCCTCGCGTCCGCCCAGCCGGGCGATTACCTGGTGCTGGCGCCGGAAATTCTCGCGCCCTACATCTATTACGGCCGGAAATTTCCCGCGCCGGACGGCACGCTGCGCGAGGAATCCGATCGTTACGCGCAGGCGCTGGTCTATGCGCAGGTGGCGCGGGAATGTTTTGAACAAGCCAAACAGCGCATATGATTCATCAACGTCTATTCGGAAAAATGCCGTCGGGCGAACGCATTGACGAATACACGTTAACCAATAAAAACAACCTTTCGCTCAAGGTCATCACCTACGGCGGCATCGTCACCCAGTTGCACGTGCCGGATCACGCAGGGCAGTTGGCGGACATGGTGCTCGGTTTTGATAACCTGGAACAATATCTCGCAGGCCATCCATATTTCGGCTGCATCACCGGGCGTGTCGCCGGCCGTTTGACGCACGGAAAATTTTCGCTCAATGGGAAAAACTACACGCTCGCGATCAATAATCCGCCCAATCATCTCCACGGCGGCGCGGTGGGCTTTGACAAGCGGATCTGGAACGCGGAAGTCCTTTCCGGACAGGAACCCCGGCTGCGCTTGAATTATCTGTCGCCCGATGGCGAGGAAGGCTATCCGGGAAATGTGCGTGTCAGCGTCGTCTATGCGCTGACGGACGCGAATGAGTTCGTGGTCGAATACGAAGCCGTCACTGACCGGGCCACGCCGCTCAACCTGACCAACCATTCGTATTTCAACCTCGCCGGCGAAGGTAGCGGGCGGATTGACGATCACATTTTACAAATATTTGCCGACGATTATGAGCCAGCCGATGAAATGATGACGCTGCTCGGTCGCCGCGAGTCCGTTGCCGGACTGGCCAATGATTTCACGCCTGCCCGGCGCATCGGCGACGCGATTCCCGGTCTGTGGAAAAATCACGGCGACGTTTATTTCACCCGCAGTGGCAAAAGCGCTATTCCCACACCGGTCGCGCGACTGGTTGACCCGAGCAGTGGTCGTGTCATGGAAATTTTCAGCACCGAACCTTGCCTGCAACTTTACACCGGCGTTTCACTCGACGGCACGTTGGCCGGAAAATCCGGCCGCCCTTACGGGCCGCATTCGGCGCTTTGCTTGGAATGCGAAGGCTATCCTAATGGCGTGAACGCACCGCAGCTCGGAAACATCGTGTTGCGTCCGGGTGAAACGTATCGCCAGACCACCGTCCATAAATTCTCGGTTGTCACCTAAACATTAAAGCCATGGAACTGAACATTCATCCGCCCCTGCCGCAGAAAAAGGACTTCCGCATTGGCATTCTGGGCAGCGGTTTCATCGTCAGCGACTGCCACCTCGTCAGTTATCGGAAGGCTGGTTTCAACCCCGTAACCATCGCGTCGCGCTCGCGAGAGAACGCGGCGAAAGTTGCCACCCGACATTCCATCCCGAAGATTCACGACAGCTACGAGCAATTGCTCGACGATAAAACCATCGAGGTTCTCGACATCGCCGTGCCGCCGAACGCGCAGCTTGCGCTCATCAAGGCCGCCTGCGCGCGCAAAACGGTCAAGGGTATCCTCGCGCAAAAACCTTTGGGAATGAACTACGCCGAGGCGGTCGAAGCCGTCCACTGCTGTGAACAGGCCGGCATCACGCTCGCGGTGAACCAGAACATGCGCTACGACCAGTCGGTGCGCGCTGCGAAGACTTTGTTAACAAATGGCACGATCGGCGCGCCAGTGCTCGCCACGATTGACATGCGCGGCATTCCACACTGGATGCCGTGGCAGGCGGAACTCGGCTGGGTCACGCTGCGCGTCATGTCCATTCATCATCTCGACTGCTTCCGCTATTGGTTCGGCGACCCGGAGGAAATCTATTGCAGCACGCGCCCGGACCCGCGCACGCCGTTTCCACACACCGACGGCATCTGCACCTATATTCTCGAATACAAAAGCGGACTGCGTTGTGTGGGGATTGACGACACCTGGACCGGTCCGGCGAAGGAAGGTTGCCCCGGCGACATCGGTATCCGGTGGCGTATCGAGGGCTTGAACGGCCTAGCCATCGGCGATCTCGGCTGGTGCAAAGATCCTTACACCAGCGCTTCGAGCATTCGCTATGCGGCCAAGGGCGACAAACAGTTTCATGAACCGAAATGGAGCGAGAGCTGGTTCCCGGATGCCTTCGCCGGCACGATGGGACAATTGCTCATCGCGCTCGAAACCGGCGCTGAACCCGCCATCGGCGGACGCGACAATCTGAAAACCATGGCGCTCGTGGACGCGGCGTATCTAAGCGCGGAGAAAAAAAGTTCGGTGAAAATTTCTGAAATCACGGCTTAAACTCAAACCAAACCAACACCCATGAAACTTGGCATCATCAACAGCGCGTTCGACCAGGCCGGCGTGGACACCGCCACCGGCCTCAAACACATCGCCCGCATCGGCTTCGATTGCGTGGACATCTTCACAGAGGCGATGACGCTTTCAAAAAAGGAAAAACTCCTGATCGCGCGCACCTGCGACAAAGAGAATCTGCCCATCGTCTCGCTCGTGGTCGTGGCCACCGGGTTGATTGATTTCAACGACCCCGTCCGTGCCTTTCACGTCGCGCGGTGCAAAAAGTTCGTTGATCTCGCCGCCGAGTTTGGTGCGAAGAACATCCTCCTCGTGCTGGGCGAATACATCTGGCAGCGCGAAGTGATCCCGCCCGCCGCCCAGTGGCAATGGGCCATCGAGACTTGCCGCGAGATTGGCGATTACGCCGACAAGAAGCACGTGGACATCGCGCTGGAACTGGAGCCGTTTCGACTGAGTTTACTCAACAATATTGATGAGATGGTCCGGTTCGTGAACGATTGCAAGCATCCGCGCGTGCGGGCGAACATTGATGTGAGCCACCTCGTATTGTCCGACAGCAGCCCGCTGGATTTGAAGAAGCTCAAGGGCAAAGCCATCCATGTCCACATCAGCGATTGCGACGGCAAGGTCCACGGCGATCTTCCGCCCGGGCGCGGCATCGTGAAATTCGAACCGTATCTGCAGGCCATCAAGGAACTGAAGATTGATGGCGTCGTTTCCATCGAGCTGGAATACTCGCCCAACCCGAAACGCATCGTTGAATGGGTCACGGAAGCCTACGCGCAAACCAACCGGCTGATGCAGTTGACCGGTTTGCGCGGATAAACCGACGGGTGCATTATTCGTTCATTGCCGCCAGATAGCGTTCGGCATCAATTGCCGCCGCGCATCCGGCGCCCGCCGCCGTGATCGCTTGGCGATAGACGTGGTCCGCGCAGTCGCCGGCAACAAAGACGCCGGGCACATTGGTCATCGTGCCGTTTTGCGGGACGATGAAGCCGTTTTCGTCCGTAGTGATCTGGCCTTTGAAGAGATCCGTGTTAGGAACATGGCCGATGGCGATGAACACGCCGGCGCAGGGCAGGATGTTTTCCTCGCCGGTCTTGAGGTTTTTCAACTTCACGCCGGTCACGTTGTCCTGCTTCACGTCGAGAATTTCTGTAACGGCGGAATCCCAGATCGGCTTGATCTTCGGATGTGCCAGCGTGCGGTCGGCCATGATCTTGGACGCGCGCAACGAATCGCGGCGATGCACCAGAAAAACCATCGAGCCGAAGCGCGTGAGATACATTGCCTCTTCGCACGCCGAATCGCCGCCGCCCACGACGACAAGCGGCTGGTTGCGGAACGCCGGCAACGCGCCATCGCAAGTCGCGCAGTAGGTCACGCCTTTCGTCTCTAGTTCATGTTCGCCGTGAACGCCGAGATGCTTGTGGCTTGCGCCGGTGGCGATAATGACCGTTTCCGCGACGACTTTTTCGCCGTCCACCACGAGATTGAAGGGGCGTTGGGAAAAATCCACCGATTCCACGACGCCGAAACTGGTCTTCGCGCCGAAGCGCTCGGCCTGTTTCTGCATCCGCGTCATCAGCTCGTAGCCGTCCACGCCTTCGGGAAAGCCGGGGAAATTTTCCACGATACTGGTGGTGGTGAGCAGGCCGCCGGGCTGTTTGCCGGTGAGCACGAGCGGCGCCAACTGGGCGCGGGCGGTGTAAAGCGCGGCCGTCCAGCCGGCGGGGCCGGAACCGATGATGACAACTTTTTCCATAGGGCGCGAAAGGTAGTCCGCACCGGGCAAAGTTGCAAGTGCGCGGGATTTGCATTTGCAGTCCGGCGGCAATGAAGTTTTACTGGCGGCGATGAATTTCAGAAATTTCACCGCGCTGATCTGCTGGCTGGGGTTGCTGGCTGTTTCGGCTTGGGCGCAGGAGACGCCGGGCATGACGAACCTGTGGCAGGTCAAATTGCCCAGCGGCACCAGCGGTTCTTCGCCTGCCTGCGCGCCCGATGGGACGATTTATGTCGGAACTTTTCGCGGCGGGTTGTTCGCCTTCACGCCAGAAGGCCAGAGGAAATGGAAATTCCAAGCTGGTCTAGAAATCAATTCCTCCCCAGCGGTCGCCGACGACGGCACGGTTTATTTCGGCTCGCGCGACCGGAAGCTTTACGCGCTCGCGCCGGACGGGAAAATGAAATGGTCGTTCGCCACCGAAGGCTGGGTGGATGCCTCGCCCGCCCTCGCGACCGACGGAACCATCTATTTCGGCTCGTGGGACAAGAACTTCTACGCGCTCAATCCCGACGGTTCGCTCAAATGGAAATTCGCCACGAGCAACCTGGTTGATTCCTCGGCGGCCATCGGCGCGGATGGAATAATTTACTTCGGCTCGCACGATGGCTTTTTTTACGCGCTCTCAACGGATGGAAAACTGAAGTGGAAATTTGCCGCCGGTGCGGAGATCAGTGCCTCGCCCGCCATCGCAGCGGACGGGACGATTTACTTCAGTTCTACCGATGGAATTTTTTACGCGCTCAAACCGGACGGCTCAGAACGCTGGCGCTCGCGCACACAAGGCTGGACGAGTTCTTCCCCGGTGCTGGACGAGGCTGGGAATATTTATCTGTCGGTGAACGTGGAAGAATTTTCACTGTCGCCGGACGGCAAGGTGCGCTGGCATTTCTACATCAACAAACCGGTGACCACCTCGGCGGCAGCCCTGACCAACGGAAACATTTTCATCGCCGGGCCATGGTCGGCTTCCGGTCTCGTGAACAGTGCCGGAAAATTTCTGTGGAATTTCCCGGCGGGACAGGGATTTTATGCGTCGGCTAACATCAGCCCGCTGGGCGTGATTTACATTGCCGACGATCACTTGTTGAGTGCCCTGCGTCTTGCCACCAGCGCAACGTCAGCGGCGAAAAGTTCCTGGCCCCAGTGGCGGGCCGATCCACAGCACACGGGCCGCGTGCAGAAATAATTCAACCCAGCTTCTCGCGTCCGCCATAGCCGGTGTCGAGGTCGTGCCAGAATTCAACCTTGTCCTCATCCGCCTCCCAGCAGAGAAACACCTCGCGCCCGCCGATGACGGCGGGAAAATCAATCAAGCCGCGCGACAAATCCTTGATGAAAATCTCGCGCCGCTGAAACTCCGCCAGAATGTTTTGCATCCCGGCCAGCGCGCGAATCCAGTTGTTCACCGTTTCACCGCCCGTGTCCTGCCCTTCGGTATTCAAGCCGCTCAAGCGTTTGTCATAGCGCTCCACTTCCTCGCGAAAACGGTTCAGTTCCGCGAGCCATTCGCGCAGCTGCGGCAGCAGGGCTTGCGCCTCCTCACGGGTGTAATGTTTTTCAAAGCGGTATTTCATGGGCAAAAAAAGACCGTTCGCGATGGCTGCACAAGTCAACCATCGCGAACGGCTGTAAATCACACGGCAATGACAGATTACTTCTGCCAGGTGCGCTTCTTGTGACGGTTCAAGCGCAGCTTCTTGCGCCGTTTGTGTTTGTTAATTTTTGCCTTGCGGCGTTTTTTCAGTGATCCCATAAGTATGGTTGTCCTGATGAAATAGCGAAAATCCGCCGCAATGCCAATCAAATTCTTCCGCCAAACCAGTCGGCACCGCGCGCCAGAACCGGCACAGCCTTGTAACCGCCGCCGCCTTTCGCCAGCATACTGCCAGCATGGCCGACACCCGAAACGTCCCGCTCGTCGTTGATCTCGACGGCACGCTTATCCGCACCGACATGATGTGGGAGTCCCTTTCCCGACTGTTGCGGCGCAACCCGTTCGCCATTTTTCAAATCCTGTTTTGGTGGACCCGCGGACGAGCCTTGCTCAAGCAAAAGCTCGCCGCCCGCGTCCAAGTGGATCCCGCCAGCCTGCCCTACCATGAGGAATTTATCACCTGGCTGCACGAAGAGAAAAAATCCGGCCGCAAAATCATCCTAGCCACCGCGTCGGATTTAAAGATGGCGCAGCCCATCGCCGACCAAGTCGGTTTGTTCGACGAAGTTCTCGCCAGCAACGGGAAAACCAATCTCCGCAGCGAGAACAAACTCCGCGCGCTAACGGAAAAATTCGGCGAACGCGGCTTCGACTACGCCGGAAATTCCACCGCTGACTTCGCGGTGTGGCGCGGTTCACGGCAAGCCGTCGTCGTCAACGCCAGCCGCCGCGTGCTGGCGGAAGCGGCGCATTGCACCACGCTCGGCCCGACGTTTTGCGAAGGATTTTCCGCGATCGCCGTCGCTAAAAGCGTCGTCACCGAACTGTTCTGGCGCAGCGGTTATCTCGTCGCCATCGTCGCCGGATTGTTGCTGGCGATTGCGTTTCCCAAATTCGGTCTGGCTGGCTTCGCGTGGATTTGCCCGGCGCTCATGCTGTTCGCGGCGCGCTGCAAAAGTGCTGCGGATGCTTTTCGCGCCGGTTACGTCAGCGGATTGACGTTCTGGCTGGCCTCGCTTTACTGGCTGTTGCTGATTCCCGCCGCCGGCTTTCCCATTCTCGGCTGGATTGCGCTCTCGGCTTATGTCGCCTTGTATTTCGGTGCGTGGACATGGTTTGTTTCAAAATTCAATTTTGAGGGTTCCAGTTGGTCCAGCCGCCTGCGCTGGACGCTGACGAGCGCGGCGGCATGGGTTGCGCTAGAGTTGCTGCGCGGCTGGCTGTTCAGCGGTTTTCCGTGGAGCCTGCTCGGCGTCTCGCAATACAAACTCGTCCCGCTCATCCAGATCGCTTCGATCACGGGCGTCTATGGCATTTCGTTTCTCGTCGTCTGGTTTTCGCTCGCCATCTGTTCGGCGGCGGAAATGATTTATCGAAATCCATCAAAACGCCACGTCTGGCAGGCGGAAATCGTCTTGCCGATGCTCGTCATCGTGCTGCTGTTCGTCGGTGGAATGTTCCACATCAACCGTAATTCACCTGCGGCGGAAAAATTTCTGCGCGTCCTCAGCATTCAACCCAGCGTCCCGCAAACGCTCATCTGGTCGCCGACCGAAGACGAAAAGCGCTTTGCCGAACTGCTTGCCGTCTCGCAAAGCGCGATGACCAACCAGCCAGACTTGTTGCTCTGGCCCGAATCCGCCGTGCCGATGTTCAACGGCGTTTACACCATCATCAGCCAGTTCGCAGCATCCAATCACGTCGCCATCATCTTCAACGGCGACGATGCGGAGTTCCGCCTGGACGCGACGAATTATTTTAATTCTGCATTTCACGTCCGGCCTGACGGACTTTGTGACGGCGTTTACCACAAGCAAAAGCTGGTCATCTTCGGCGAATACATTCCGCTGGTGCGCTGGCTGCCATTCCTGAAATGGTTCACGCCCATCACCGACGGCTGGACGGCAGGCGACAAGCCGGTGATGTTTGCGGGGGATCATTACACCGCCGCGCCGCTCGTCTGTTTTGAAGATGTATTTCCCGGCACCACCCGCTCAGCCGCCGCCACCGGACCGGATTTTCTTGTGAACCTCACGAACGACGGCTGGTTCGGCGAAGGCGCGGAACAATGGCAGCATCTGGCGAACTCCGTCTTTCGTGCCGTGGAAAACGGCCTTCCGCTCGTCCGCTGCGCGAATAACGGAATCACCGGCTGGGTTGATGAATATGGCCGTGTGCAGCAGGTGTTTCGCACCGCCACCGGCAGCGAATACGCTTCCGGCATGTTGTTGATGGAGATTCCATTGCACCCGACGATGGCAAAGCCGGCCCCGACTTTTTATCAGCGTCACGGTGATTGGTTTGCGCTAACGTGCGTTGTTGTTGCCTTGATTTCAGTCGCGACGGGTCGGATAAAACGCCACCGATAAAACCTGCCAACTGGCCAACCTGGCGGCACAGCCCGGTTGCCGATTGAAATCATTCCCGCAAAAGTTTGAATGCAATCCGCAAACAAACCATCTTAACCTTGTGAAACGAATCGGACTTTTTTTTGCCGCTCTGTGCCTGGCGGCATTTACCGCACACGCGGCCCACACCGAGGCGCAATTGCTGATCGCCGCCGATACCGCTGCCCCCGGAACCACCGTGATGGCGGGCGTGCGGTTGAAGATGGAACCCGGCTGGCATACTTACTGGAAAAATCCCGGCGAAGCCGGCCAGGCCACGGAAATCAAATGGCAGCTCCCCCCCGGCGTGACGGCGGGCGAAATCCAGTGGCCGGTGCCAGAGAAAATTCCTCCAGCCGACGTCACTACTTACGGCTATGAAAACGAAGTCGTCCTGCTCGTTCCACTCACGCTGGCTACGAATCTTCCACCGGGATCACTGAATCTCGCCGCCAAAGTCTCGTGGCTCGAATGCAAGGAATCCTGCATTCCCGCCAGCGCCGAGGTTCAGGCCACTTTGAACGTCGGCAGTGAAAATAAGACTTCTGGTGATGCGGAAATGATTTATTCGTGGAAGAGCAAAGTTCCACAAACAAACTCTATTCCTACCAGTGCATGGTGGGAAAAACCAGCGACAGGAGACACGCGGTCGTTAATGATTGGCAATCCGACCCCCTTGGATAGCACGGAAGTAATGAAATATAGCTCGGCAGATTTTTTCCCAGATGCGTATGAAAATTTCGAAATTCAGGGCGCAACGGAAACCATTTCAGCGGCTTCTGACAACTTGCGGCTGCGAAAAACGGTAAAGAAATTTTCTGGCGACTGGCCCAAGGAAATTAGCGGTGTGATTGTTATTGAGTCCCCGCCTTTGCGATTCTCTTACGCTGTCCATCTGCCCATTACCAATCAAAGTCAGCCTACCACCACCCAATCACTCTGGCAGATGCTCCTCTACGCCTTCATCGGCGGCCTCATCCTGAACATCATGCCGTGCGTGCTGCCGGTCATCGCGTTAAAGATCCTTGGCTTCGTCAGCGAGGCGAAAAGTTCCCCGCGCCGCGTCCGCGCGCTCGGTGGCATTTACGCCATTGGCGTGCTGTTTTCCTTTCTCGTCCTCGCCGCCATCGTCATCGGCGTGAAGGCCGCTGGACATCAGGCCGGCTGGGGGATGCAATTTGGCAGTCCGATCTTTCTCGTCTGCCTCACCACGCTCGTTATGCTCGTGGCGCTGAATCTATTCGGCGTCTTCGAAGTCACCCTCGGCGGCAGCGCGCTCAACAAGGCCGGCGAACTCGCATCACGACACGGCCCGGCGGGCGCTTTTTTCAACGGCGTGCTTGCAACAGTTTTGGCGACTCCGTGCACCGCGCCGTTCCTAAGCCTCGCGCTCGGTTTCGCGTTCGCGCAAAGCGGACCGGTCATCTTGCTGATTTTTCTCACCGTCGGACTGGGGTTGGCGTCGCCTTATGTCCTGTTGAGCTGGAACCCGGCGTGGCTGAAATTCCTGCCCAAGCCCGGCGCGTGGATGGAGAAATTTAAGATCGGCATGGGCTTTCCGATGCTAGCCACCGTCGTGTGGCTCTTCAACGTCGCCGGCAGCAGCTACGGCAAAAATGTTTTGTGGCTCGGCGTCTTTCTCGTCATCGTCGCGTTTGCGGCGTGGATCTTTGGCGAATTCGTCCAGCGCGGACGCAGCCGTAAAACCGCCGCCGCCATCGTCACTGTGCTCCTGCTCGTGGGCGGTTATGGTTTCGCTCTGGAAAAGGAATTGGACTGGCGCGCGCCGATCGCCGGGACCAGCGCCACCGGCTCGCTCAAGGAATCGGCGGATGGCATTGACTGGCAGCCGTGGTCGCCCGAAGCCGTGGCCGCTGCGCGCGCTGCCGGGAAACCGGTGCTGGTGGATTTCACCGCCGACTGGTGCCTGACGTGTCAGGTGAACAAGAAAACCAGCCTCGAAATTTCGTCCGTGCGCGAAAAACTCAAAGCGCTGGGAGCCGTTGCGTTGCTGGGCGACTACACGCATTTCCCCACAAACATCACGACCGAACTACAGCATTTCAACCGCGCCGGCGTGCCGCTGGTGCTGGTGTATCCGAAAAACCCCGAAGCCAGCGCGATTGTCCTGCCGGAAGTTTTGACGCCCGGCATTGTCCTTGATGCCCTTGATCGCGCGGCGAAGTAAATCTTCTTTGAATCCAAACGCGAGTAGCTGCCCAACGCCAGTTGAATATTCAAAACGCGCGGGAGTTCGTCCCTACTTCGTTTTGGCCGGACGATGTTGATGCACTGCTTCTTTCTTTTCTTTGACTGGCGCGGGAGCCGGCGGACGATACGACCACTTTTCTTTGCGCTGTTCCTCGGAAAGCGTGAAGCCAAATTCGTTCAGGAAAAATTCCGCCGGCGCGATAATGCTCACCGGCCGCCGCGTGAAGGTGTCTTTGTAAGCCAACCGCACCGCGCGCAAGCCGAGGCGAAAACCTTTCTCCACCCGGCCATAAAGCTCGTCGCACATGATCGGCGTGCCGGATTCCGCGAGGTGCAAACGGATCTGATGCGTGCGTCCCGTCAGCGGACTCGCCTCGATCAATGTGAACCGATCATTCGTCTGCAATACGCGGAAAGACGTTTCGCTTTCCTTGCCTTCCTCCGAGTAATCCACCTTCATCTTGCCGAACTTCAGCGGATCCGGGCCGATGGGCAGCTTGCAAACCCATTGCTTTTCACGCGGCTCGCCTTCGACGACGGCGAGATACGTCTTCTCCATCCGGCGCGACTCGAACATATCGCTCATCGCCTGCATGGCACCTTCGCTTTTGGCGAAGAGCATCACGCCGCTCGTGTCGGCGTCGAGGCGGTGGACGTGCCGGAGATATTTCAAGTTGCGCGACTTCGCCCAGTAGTCGTCGGCGCGGATGGACGAATCAATCGCCGCCTGCAGATTCCAGTTCGTCTTGCGCCACGAATGCGGCACGAGCATCCAGCCGCGCGGCTTGTCAATCGCCAGCACCGCGCGATCCTCATAGATAATGGGAATCGGGTCGCAGCCCGGCAGATCAATGAAATTGGGTTTCGCCATTCACGACATGATAGCAGCCGGGGTGAACCGGCTCAAACTTTTCGAGAAGACAGGCGGAGCAGACAGAATTTACAGAATTTTGCAGAATTAAATTCTATGAATTCGGTTAATTCTGTCTCAAGCAAGATAGCCAGTTCAGTTGACGGCTTTCACCACCGTGAACTTGCCTTTGACCTTCTGATTCCCCTTTTGCGTCTGCGTAATGGCCTTGGCCGCCATCGCGGCGGACAGTTTTTGGCGGACGACGGCTTCGGATACGCCCCGATTCGCCTCAATCGCTTCTTGGATCGTGAATTCGCCGTTCGGCCATTGGATCGTCTCGTTCATATAAAAGAACTTTGGAACATTCCCGGCGTTCAAACAATCAAATCCCGTGCGCGGCCGGCCGGAAAAATGTCACAATTCACCGCTTGACCGTGAAACCGCTTTTTTGACACTGCTCCTCCAGCGATGATTGAAATCACCAAGCCAGTTTCCTCCACTCGGGCCGCGTTCCACCGGGCAGCATGAAAATCCCCGCCATTCGCAAACACGAAGTCCTGCCGCTGGATGCCGGGGTATCGAAGCTCTCCAAAGTCGAGTTTGCCCGCAATCCCCGTCCGGCGCTGCTCAAAGAACCCAAGCAGTTTTGGGATGAGATCTTCATCGCGAACGAAGCTTACATCCTCGACCGGGTCAAGCATCCGCGCGTCCGCAAGGCGCTCGCCTATGACGCGGCCACGCACCGGTTGTTTCTGGAATATATCGAAGCCGGCACGTTGAACGATCTCGTGCAAGCGGGCATTGCGTTCAAAGCCCCGGCCCGGATGCACCGGATATTGCAAAGCGTCGCCGAGACGGTGGCGGACCTGCACGCCGGCATTTTGTGCGACCGGCCCATCATCCACAACGACCTCAAAAGCATGAACGTCCTCATCCCCACCGCCGCGCCCGAGGAAACCGTGCTGATTGATTTTTCCCATTCTTACTTTGAAGGTCATCTGCCGCCCTTCATCACCGACAAAAAACAAAACCTCATCGGCACCGCGAAATACATGGCCCCGGAGAAATGGGACGGCGACTTCTCGCACGGGTTCAAAAGCGACGTCTTCGCCTTCGGCGTCCTGGCCTATTATGTCTATACCGGCAAGCATCCGTTCGACGGGGATGTCGCCCAGATCGAGCAACAGATCCGGGAGATGACGCCGCCGTCGCCGATCGAATTGGGCGTGGACGCCCTGCGCAATACCGCCATCACCACGATGGCGTGTCTGGAGAAAAAACCTGAGCGCCGGCCGTCCATGGAACATGTCGCCCGGTGTTATGCGGATATTGCCAGCTTGTTCAGTTAAGCCGGTCATTCATGCTTCCAAAACCACACGCCCAGCGCCATGCCGAAGGCCCCGATCGCGCCGAGCAGACAGAGCAACACATCGAAGCCGCCCGTCATGTTCAGCGCCTTGATGACGCCCGCGACGCCGGCGATCAGACAGCCGATCACCGCGCAAACCATCACCGTTTGCCGGCTGGAACCTTGCCGGTGCATCTCCATCGCCAGCGTGAAGGCGATCACTTCATTCGCCGCCGTGGTGCCATCCGCGCCGCACACGGGACAGGTGACCGAGGAACCCATCCGTCCACACACAGGCTCAATGTCGAAGGCGTAGCGTTGACCGCAACTGCATTGAATCTTAACCGGTATCATAATTGTCTCCGAGTTAAAGTTGGTGGTGCGGCTTTTCCCATTGCATAGCCCGTGCCAAATGCAATTTCCCAATGAAACCTAAATTTTCCCGGCGGCAGCCATGGGCGGAGCGCGTGAAATTTATTTCTAATGCGTGACTTTCACGCAAACCGCCATTCAACGAAATTGGGTTCACATCCGCCCTCATCCTAACCTTCTCCCCCGGGAGAAGGAACTACACTGGCTTGCTGCGGGCTGGCGACCAACCGTCCGGCCAATCCAGCCGCGGAATTTTTTGTGAGGCGGAAACCGATTCCCCTTCTCCTCGGGGAGAAGGTCGGGATGAGGGCGGTCGTTGAATCAAACTAGGTTTTTCGAAAACTTCCTTTTCCCACAGTCGCTTCAATTCTATTTTTCAATGCTATTCGTAATTGAGATAAATCATTGGGCTGCCAAAGTATAAAATTATATTGCCGGTTATCGAAATGAACATTGGCTAGGTCATCTTTTCTACAGAGCCATATAACCTGTTTACCCAATCCTTGAGCTAATCCAGCTTCAAAATAAACACCACCTCTTTGTCCCGTGAAATCTGCCACAAGAAATTTGCACGCGCGTATGCTAGCAACTATTTCATCATCAATCTTATTATTGTGCTCAACCTTATCTATTCGGACTGGCTCGTAGCCGGCGTCTTCAATGGCAGGCATAATAGCTTCCAGCCAAGTAGAATGAATTGCTGCATCGAACCACATGGCTACAAATGCCGTTAATGAATCAGAGTCTGGAGTTTTGAGATTTTCCAAATATTCCCATCCCTTTGGTGTGATTACAAAATATCCATCTATCTCTCCAGCCTCTAGCAGTCCGACTGTTTCAAATAAATATTTTCGAATAATAAAGACAAACTCCTCACCTTTTTGAGACCACACAACAGCGAGCCAAAGAAGGCTTTCACGACATTGTTTATCGAATTCAGGATCTTTCGGAAAATTGTCACCCGTGGTTCCCTCGATTTTTTCAATCAATGCTGCAATCGCCCAGTAGTTAATCATGAAAGACTCACCGGCAGTTGGAACCTCGAATGAAAGTCGTCGCATCAACTTCATCGCCTTTTCGGCAATCGTGGGTGTCCGCAAAGATTGGAGAAACTCTAAGTCATCTTCCTTTATAAAATAATTTTTATTTTCAGAGATAAAGCCTGAAATATTGGCCCTTTGAACTTTGGTTAAGTCTCGCCCATAAATAATTTTTGCAGCTCGACTGGAAATTTTATAACCACCACAACGAGAGCATTCGACGTTGTATGCGGAAATTTGTGATGAGTCTACAAAGCTTGGTGAGCTACATAGAAAGCATTTATATGTTAGAAAAGGCAAATTGGTATCCATATCATTTATAGCTTCCGCCACTCCGTCTTCGGCGGTTCCGGCAAGCCTTGCGCCCGCAGCGCCGTGCGGAAATGCGTCTTGGATACTTTCGCCAGTTCTTCCGCGCCGCGCGTGGTCACGAATTCCTTCGCCGCCTTGTCCACCAGTTCACCTGCGCCTTTCGGAAATTTCATCCCGAACTGCTGCTCCAATTTCGCGAGGCCTTTCACAAATTCATCGCGCGCCAAGATGGAGGCGGCCGCAACGGCGATGTCTTCCTCCGCTTTGTGCCGTTGCACCAATTCGATCTCGCGTCCGGCGGTCATCAGCGCTTTCTCGATGACGGTCTTGCTCGCGGCGAACTGGTCGCTGATGGCGCGCACCGGCGGCGGGTTCATCTGGTAACGCTTGCTCATCAGGTTCTCGATCACGCGCGCGTGGCCCCACGCGAGCAGCGTGTTGACGGAACGCATCTTCGCGTAAAGCCGGTTGTATGCCTCATTGCCGACGACGACGGTGTCCACCACGCAGCCGGGCGTCTTGCGGATGACTTCGGCGAGGTCGTGGATCTTCTTGTCGCTGGAGATGTTCTTGGAATCGCGGATGCCGGCTTCCTTCCACGCGTTGATGACGCTCTCGTTCACATACACGCCGGCGATGCAGAGCGGCCCGAAGAAATCTCCCTTGCCGCTTTCGTCCACGCCGAGGCGCGGCAGCAGCAGGTCGGGATTCAGCACCGCTTCGTAACCGACCTTCGCCTGCTGGAGAATCTCGGGTTCCAGCAGGAACTCGACAAATTCCTGCGTCCCCTTCCCCTGCACCACCAGCTTGCCGCTCTCGTAAAAGACGATGTTCGTCTTGTCGGACTCGAAGGCAAACCGTGCGTATGGCACCGTGCGCGGCTTCCAATTGCGCGCCTGCAACGCCGCGAGCAGCGCGGAGGCTTGTTCGTCGGTGAGCTTGCAGGTGTGGATGACGGGCGGTTTCACGATGGAAAAAAATTACCCGCAAAAGAAGGCGAAGGACATAAAGATTTTTGAACGGCCGAAACTATCCAAGGTGGCAAGGATCGCGCTGCGACCTTTGCCGTGGCCGAGCGTAGCGTCAGGCGACGGAATTGTTCGTGAGTCAGGAAGTTGCCGCACCTCAAAATGACCACTGCGCAGCCAGGTCGAGCCGCAGCGCGACTCGACCCACCCGCCCGCCAAGCCCACGGCTTTGTTTAGAAATCGCGCTTCGCGGAGAAATTTTTCCACTGCTCCACCCATTGATAGAGCACCGGCAACAGCACGAGCTTCAAAAACGTGGAACTCAACAGCCCGCCGATGACGACGATGGCGATGGGCCGCTGCACTTCCGCCCCCGCGCCGGTCGCAATGGCCATCGGCACAAAGCCGAAACTGGCCACCAGCGCGGTCATCAGGATCGGCCGCAGCCGCAGCAACGAGCCTTCGCGCACGGCAGCGGGCAACGATTTGCCCTCCTCGCGCAACTGGTTGAAGCATGAAATCATCACCAGCCCGTCCAGCACCGCCACGCCGCTCAGGGCAATGAATCCCACGGCGGCGGAAATGCTGAATGACATTCCCGTCAACCACAGCGCAAAAATGCCGCCTGCCGCCGCCAGCGGCACGCCAGTGTAAATGACCAACGTCTGCCGCACGCTGCGCAATGAAAGAAAAACGAGCACGAAAATCAACGCCAGCGTCGCGGGCACAACCACCGCCAGCCGCGCCCGGGCTTCGCGCAGATTCTTGAACTGTCCGCCGAATTCGAGGTTGTAGCCTTCGGGCAGCGCCACCGCCGCCTTCACTTTCGCCTCCGCTTCCGTGACGAAGCTTTCCAAGTCGCGCCCGGCAAGGTTCACTAGAATCGCGGCGCGGCGCTGGCCGAATTCGCGCATGATGGGTTCGGCGGTTGCGTTGGTCTTGAATTCAGCGACGGCACCGAGCGGCAACATCCCCTGCTCGCCCACCCGCACGGGCAACTGACGGATCACGTCGTTATCCTGCCGCGCGGATTCCGGCAGACGCACGACCACGTCGAAGCGGCGATTCCCTTCCATCAGCGAGCCGACGGTTTCCCCGGCGAGCGCGGTGTGCACGGTCCCGTTTAAATCGCCAACGTGCAGATTATGGCGGCGCAGCACGTCGCGACGCGGCGAAATCTCCAGCATGGGCAAACGGCCCGACGGCTCAAACTCCACTTCATCCGCACCCGGAACGGTTTCCAAAACAGTTTTCACCTCGCCCGCAATTGTTTCGAGCGTGTCATAATCGTCGCCGAAAATTTTAACGGCGATGTCAGCACGCACGCCCTCCATCAATTCGTTGAAACGCATCTCGATCGGTTGCGAGATCAGGAATTCGTTACCTGGCACGGTTTGTTCCAATTTCTCCGTCATGGCCTTGGCGAGTTCCGCTTTCGTCAAGGTGCGGCCGTTTTCCTTACGCCATTCTACGGGCGGTTTGAGCATGATGTAAGTGTCGCCAAGATTCACGCCCATCGGGTCGGTGGCGACTTCCGACGTGCCCAGCCGGCAGAATAGCGTTTCGATCTCCGGAAATTCCTGAAGCAGCACGCGCTCGGCCTTTTTCTCGATCTCCAGCGACGCCTCGAGCGAAATGCTCGCGGGCCGCACGATTTGCAAGGTGAGCGAACCTTCGTCCAGTTGCGGCACGAACTCCGCGCCCAGCCGGTTGAACACGACCACCGACGACGCCAGCAGCAACGCTGCGCCGCCCGCCACGAGCCAACGGAAACGCAACGACCAATCCAGCGCGGGTGCGTAAAACTTCTTTGCCCAGCGCATGAAAAGGTTGTCACCCTCCCGGATATTTCCCCGCAACGCGAAGGAGCACAGCACCGGCATCAGCGTCAGAGTGAGCACCAGCGCGCCGCCGAGCGCGAGCATCACAGTGACGGCCATCGGACGGAACATTTTTCCCTCGATACCCGTCAGCGTCATGATCGGCAGATAGACCATGCCGATGATGAGCACGCCGAAGAACGTCGGATTTGCCATCTGTTTGCTGGCGGCCAGCACTGTCTGAGCGCGTTCCTCGACCGTAAGCGGACGCCCGAGCTGATGTTGCTTCCCGGCGAGCTGGCGCACGATGTTTTCCACCATTACCACCGCGCCATCAATGATGAGGCCGAAATCAATCGCGCCCAAGCTCATCAAGTTGCCGGAAATTTTTCCCTGCACCATGCCGGTCATCGCAAACAGGAATGACAGTGGAATCGCAAACGCAACGATGAGCGCGGCGCGCCAGTTGCCGAGCAAGGCCAGCAGTATGACGACCACGAGGATCGCACCCTCAAACAAATTGGTTCCGACGGTGTGAATGGTGCGGTTCACCAGATCCGAGCGGTCGTAGAGCGGGCGAATGACCATGCCCGGCGGCAGTTTCGGCTGGATCTCCGCGAGTCGTTCTTTCACCCGCATGGCGACGAGGCGGCTGTTTTCGCCCGCGAGCATCATCGCCGTGCCGACAACGGCCTCCTCGCCATCATGCACGCCCGCGCCGGTGCGGAACTGCGTCCCGATGGCCACATCCGCCACGTCGCGCACGAGCAACGGCTCAACGGCTCCGGCGAATTTCACCGGCAATTCGGAAATTTCCGCCGTCGTCTCGACACGCCCGACGCCGCGAATGACGACCTGTTCCGCATCGCGATTGACCGTGCCGCCGCCGGCGTTCTCGACGTTCTCACGGATGACGTCGGCAAGTTCGCTGAAGGAGAGATTCGCGTCGCGGAGCTGGTCGAACTTGGGCTGGATGACGATTTGTTTCTCATAGCCGCCGATGGCATTGACCTCCGCAAGCCCGGGCACAGTGCGCAGCAGCGGTTTGACGATGAACTCCTGGGCGAGCTTCAACTCCATCAACTGTTCGCGCCGCGCGGCGGGTTTGTTGGTCGCATCGGACGCATAATCCACGGTGTAATAATAAATCTCCCCCAGCCCGGTGCTGATGGGCGCGAGCTGTGGCGCGAGGCCGGACGGCAGATGTTCGGCGGCGTTCCGCAAACGTTCGCCAACGAGCTGGCGCACATGATAAATATCCGTGGCGTCCGCAAAAATTAGCGTGAGCTGCGAGAGGCCGAACTTCGTGAGTGAGCGCATCTCGACCAATCCCGGCACGCCGGAAAGTTCCGTTTCCAGCGGCAGCGTGACGAGTTTTTCGATCTCCTCTGGCGCGAGCGCGGGCACCTCGGTATTGATCTGCACTTGGACATTGGTGATATCCGGCACCGCATCAATCGGCAGCCGCGCCGCCGACCAGAGACCGATGCCCACAAGCAACGCCGTCGCCAGCAGCACAAACGCGCGCTGGCGCAGAGAAAATTCCAGGATGCGGTTAATCATGGGAATCCTCCGGTTTTGTCGCGGGCAAATTCCGTGGCATATCGGCCAGCAGAGAAACGCCAGTGAGCAACGCCAGATTTTGGGCGGCGACCAGCGCCTCCTGTCGCGTGTCGAGCATGGCGGCGATGGCTTCGAGATATTGCTTCTGCAGCTCAACGTAGGTGGCAACCGGCACCGCGCCGAGCCGGTAATGCCGGTCGGCGTGTTCGGCCGCCTCAGTGAATTGCGCCACAGCATCCGCGCGCCACTGATTCATTTCGGCAACCTTCACCTGCAAGGCCAGCGCACTCTCCGTGACGCGCCGCTCAACGTCGCGTTGCGCGAGCAGCAACGATGTTTGCGCCTGCTGTTCGCGGGCCCTAGCAATTTCGATGTTGCCTGAGTTGCGATTCCACAGCGGCAACGGCACGGAAATTCCGACGCCAACGATCGTTTCCTTGTCCGCCGCTTTTTCCTGCGAGATGAATGGTCCGACGGTGGCGGCGGGATAACGGTCATTCTTCGCCAGCGCAACCTTGAAGCCTTGCTGCTCCAATTCCGCCTGCCGGATGCGCAGCTCGAAGGCATTGGTGCGGGCGATCTCAAGCAGCGATTCAAGTGGCGGCACTTCATGGAACTTGAACGGGGCCGCAGTCACGTGTATCGCCGCACCGGGTGGCTGGCCGCGAAGCTGATTCAATTCGAGCACCGCCGCCTGCGCCGCGAGGCTGGCTTCACTGGCCTGACGTTGCAACGTGATCGTGTTCGCCTCGATGATGCGCGTTTCCAGCAACGGCGTGATGCCAGCGGGATCGCGCTGCACCAACACATCGGTCAACGCTTGAAAGCGACCGGCCACCTCGCGCGACGCGGCCAGCTTCTCCTGGGCGATGAATACTTGATACCCCAGCGTCCGCACCCGCGACGCCAAGGCGAGCTTGAATTGCGCGAAGCCCAGTTCCGCAAGTTGCAGATCACGATTGGCGATGGCTTTTCGCAACGAGAGCCGGCCCGGATACTCAAACGTCTGGTTGACGGAGACCGACCATGCCGCGCCCTCGCCTAGCTGCGTGCCGGAAGAATCTTTCACGCGCTTCTGGCCGAGTTCCGCGCTCACCTCGGGATTCGCCCACGCGGCGGCGGTTCGCCGGCCGCCGCGCGCAGCGGCGATTTCGGCGCGGTAGAAATTCAGCTCGGGATTGTTCGCCAGCGCCTCGTTCACCAAATCATCCAGCGACAGTTGATTGGTGACGGCGGGCGGTTGGCTGGCCGCAGCGATGACTTCATCCGCTGCTTTCGATGGCGCAACCATGGCGACGGTCAAAGCCATCGCGAGTAAATTCGACTTCATAAAATTTTGCTTCATAAAATAATTCCAAACACGGGAAACTTGGGACACACCACGACACGAAGGCGCGAAAACGCGTTGAATAAAGGGCGGAGAAATCCTCGGACGAGGACTTAATCAGGAAGCAAAGGAGGGCGCGCGCGGCGAAGCGGCCGTGCGGAAAACAAATTGTCGGGTCGCCGGAATCTCCGGCGGCGCGGCGGTCAGGCTGGAGGAAACAACGGGAACGGGTGGCGGCGTGGGCAGCAACAATTCCGTCGGTTGAAAGTCCAGCACAGCCAAGTCAGCTTGCGGAGCCTGCTGGTCTTCGGCGCGATAGGAACCGGATTCAACCGTCGGACAGCCATCGGCCCCGCAATCGCCCGGGCTTTCCGAGTGACCCGCGGAATGAAGAAACGTAAGGCCGGGAACCGTCTCCAGCTTGCAATGGTTCATTGCCAGCGGCCAGACAGCCACCAACGCGAGCGCCATTATTTTCTTCAGCCAATTCACGGAGTTTCAGATGCGAACCGGGCGTAAATGTTCAAATAAACTTCACGCCCGGCGATTTATTTGCCGCAGCAGTTCTTGTATTTCTTGCCGCTGCCGCAGGGGCACGGGTCGTTGCGGCC
>Ga0068856_100000703_pt1 | contig 36310 bp, 30 predicted proteins | sample KBSCornC62_FD_66595 | JGI IMG/M metagenome (GOLD analysis project Ga0068856, IMG submission 66595) | Corn rhizosphere microbial communities from Kellogg Biological Station, Michigan, USA - KBS Corn C6-2 | ecosystem: Host-associated > Plants > Roots > Rhizosphere > Soil ...
TGAAACGATCGCCGACGAGCTAGCACTACAAGAGCAGAGCTGAATTTGGGCTAAAGAAGTCTAGGGCAAACCGTTACAAAACCAGAACAAGGAGCGGAATTCTTCGCTCCAGCTGGGCCAGTGTGACAGGATGTCCACGCTTTTCCGTTCCCGTTGGTTGGGCTCCGTCAATCCGTGCGCTTCGCGATTACGATCAACTTCTTCTTGGAGGCATGTATGTCAGGTACGCGGAAACTCATTTCAATCTTGGTGGTCACGTTCGCTCTCGGCCTGCCGACGTTTGCGTGGGGTCCCGAAGGTCATATGGCCGTTGCCTATGTTGCCTATCAGCACCTAAATCCGGCTACGAAGGCTAGGGTGGACCAGTTGCTGAAGCTAAATCCCGATTATCAGCATTGGAAGGCAGCTGTACCGAGCGGTACTCCGGCGGCAAGGCGGAAAATGTTGATCTTCATGATGGCGGCCACGTGGCCGGACTTTATCAGGAATAAGGCAGGCTACACCGACGATGGTACGGAGGGGGGGAATCGTCCGGATGGCCCGAGCTCTTCCCAGAACATCGGCTACTCAGATCATCTGCACCATAAGTACTGGCATTTTGTGGACACACCATTTTCGACGGACGGTACGACCCTTCCTGCGCTCCCCTCACCCAATGCTGAAACCCAGATCACAGCCTTTCGAGCGGTCCTTGCCTCCAATGATCCGGACGAGAAGAAGTCCTATGATCTCGTGTGGCTGGAACACCTGGTAGGCGATATTCATCAGCCGCTCCATGCCACAACCCGAGTGAGCAGCGGTGATCCGAAAGGAGACAACGGTGGCAATCTGGTGACCTTGTGCGCTGCACCGTGCAAGCAGGAGTTGCATGGTTTTTGGGACGGCGCACTTGGGAGCAGTTCGAGTGCCCTTAGCGCAGTTTCAGTGGGACGCAATCTCCCAGCCCCTGATGCGACTCTGGCGGCAAAAAAGGACGCGGCTGATTGGGCGGCTGAGAGCTTTGAAGCGGCCAAGCAGACCGTCTACACTCCACCAATTGGAAACGGAAATGGACCGTTCACTCTCGATGCAATTTACAGAAGCAATGCGAAGACACTTGCCCGCGCGCGGGTTGCCCTTGCCGGAGTACGTTTGGCGCACCTGCTAAATGACGAGCTGAAATAGTAGGCGAAGACCTTTTCCCGCCTGGACTCACACCCTGGATCCACTCTGGGAATTGCAAATTCGAACGTGCACACGACCGATGTCAGCGAAAGAGAGGGTGCTGGATACCCGCTAGCGATTGAACTGAGCGCAACCGCCCGTTACAGGTCGGGCCTTTCGCTCGGGGCCAAGGTTCGCTGATTTCACATGATTTTTACAGGGCCCATCACCAACTTCATGTTCTTAAAGCTCTGGGTGTTAACAACTGAGTGGTCGAACTGGCCTTGGGGGTACTGACGCATAAGTTGAACACTGAGAAAACTGCCTCGTACCAAGTTCGAGTCGTGGTTCGACCAAATAGCGCTACTGGAACGACCGTAGTGCTCCACCATGGTGCGGAAGAAAGCGACAGAACTACGTGGGTCGTACCCCAGATCAATTACATTTTGCAGGCTTAAACGATCAGCCTGGTTTTCTATCCTTCGCGAATAGCCGTTGACAACCGCCTCAAGGCCGATTTCAGAAAGAAACACTCCCAAATTTCCAATGAATGCACCGGCTGCAAGGCCTCCTACAATCAGGCTGACGCGCGCTGCCCGGGTATCCTTCGCTTCCCTCCACTGGTGCGCTTGCAGCACGTGGGCGATCTCATGGCTGAGGACGAACGCTAGCTGGGATTCATTTTCAACAGCGCCGAGCAAACCTGTGTTCACCAGGACGGTGCCGTCCGGCAAGGCTCCGGCATTGATGCTGGGATCTTCGACAACAAAGAAACGGAATTCAAGGGCGCGCGCGGTAACATCCGCTGCAGGCGGCAAGAGGCGCTCTCCCAAATGCCGCACATAGTCTTGCACTTCCTGCACATCAAAAAGCTTAAGCCGCCCTTCTAATTTGTTTCCTTTTCGAATCTCGAGAACGGCAATTTTTGTTTGCGGATCCTTTGCTGGTATGACGCTGCGATCTCCAGGAATGCGATACGCGTCTTTTGGAGGACGCTCTCCCAATTGAATTTGCTCGACCGCAATGGCCCCGTCTACTCCGCGAACACCGCTGTAGCGAATTTCCTCTCCCACGAACCTGAGCCCGGTCGCATCGGGGGAACGCACCTGCAATGGCGTGGAATCGTCTACCTTCCATTTGCGCTTGGTATTCGTATCAATCAGCAGCAATTCGCCATCGGCTTTGAGACGTGCTGACTGGTTTGCAAGGATCGCCTCAGCCGTTTCTGGCTCGGTTTGCAGGTAGGCATTGCTGTGGATCACATGATCGAATTGTTCCGCATTGCAGCTGATCTTCTCGGCGGCGAAGTCGTGGTGCGCCGTCCAGGTTCCCTCTGCCTCAATGAAAGTTCCCGGCGCGAGTTCTGCTAGGCTCAAAGTCTTCGTGGCCGAAGGGTTCTCCACGTCAAGACGGGTCGAAGAGGAAATATGAACCTTGTCGTCCAGAATCATCAACGTGTCAGCGTTGGAGCGGGTCGTAATATAGCCGCGGATCTTGACCTTGGAAGCGGCGGGGCAGGTAGCCGGAAAACCTGCCAAGAACACCAGTAACCCTGCACAAATAGAAAGTTTACTCAGACTCCCTCCTTGCACCTACGAGAGCGGGATGTCGCTGGAAAATCCCCAAGCCACGCCCTAGTCGCTGTGTTTCAGTTCGCCAGCGATCGAGTTGGCCAAAAACTTTGCTAGCGTCTTCGGGTCCCAACGGGCCATGGCTCGCACCTTTATCTCCTTGTCCACAATGACCTCTTTGTTGCCACGGCGGGTCAGCTTGACGTGAGCCCTCAGGCTGCGGGCACCGGCTCCGAAGCCGATTAAGCTTTCCTTTACGACGCTGCCTTTTTTGTACTCAAGGACGCTGCCTTCCAGGATGACAGAGTTCAGAGCATCCGCCGCATCCACCACCTCGTCTTCCCCCACAAACTGTTCGGCGAGTTTCTTCTTTTGAAGCGTAGATCGTAGCTCGGCGTACAAATAGTCGCTAAATTCCGGAGGCAATTCGACTCCCTCGGCATTGGGAAAGTGCTTGACTTCGATTGACTTGAACTTTGGTTGATCTTTTGCGATGGCCCAGGTCGCCGAAAGGAACACCAAGGTGACAATGATCCACGAAATCCTATGCATAAGACGGTCTCCCCTCATAAAGAAAATTACCAATATGGGACTCATCCAAACGCGCTTGTGGGGTCTCGGACGATTTCTCTTCTGTTGGACTCACAACATCTCGGAGCTTCGTCCCGCGCAGGAAATTGCGCAATGCCGACTCGAGAGCTTCGGAAATATTGGCTTCGATATTTTTAAGAATGTTTTTCTTGCGAACCGCTGCACCTTGAACGGAGGTTCCTAGCGCGGTCACCTCGTGCGTGTCTCCGCTCTTCACGTCTTTCACTACCACGTTCAGATCGACCTTCCCGTAATACTCGGTACCGAGTCCAGAACCCAACCCAAAATGAAATACGTACACGGTCAGAACATAATCTGCCGACGCCGCGTCAGAGGCGAGCAAACTAGACTTTTGTAGCGTTTCCTGCAGTGCCTGCTGAACGATTTCGGTTGGCTGTTTGTCGAGAAACACGCCGCCACGCTCTTTCAGCACGCGCATGGGCTGTGGATTCGCGCTGCGATCGATCACTCTATCGACGAAGAACTTGAGGGGGCGTGGAAAACTTTGCGGCTTGATCTCATAGTCCAGCTTGATCGAGATGGTGTTGTCCGGCGTAGGCTTAGGCTCGTCCGCGGCCGCAGAAAATGCTAGCAGTAAGGGAAAAAGTGCGAAGCACAGCAGACGGCGCGTCTGCATGAACCTTCCTCCATTCCGCACATTACCAGGGCTGAACTGTTCCGGACCTGACATCCTCGAATCTGCAATCCCGGACCGGACAAACGCTGGGACGAAATTGGGCATTGCCAGGCCCGGGTTGATGAACTCGGAATCAATCTAATTCGGCCGGGACAAACTTTCCAGTTCAATTGTTGATGACAGGGGGTCGCTAGAGAGAGAGCTAGCTTCGTGGAAATGGAATGGCCCCAGGCTGCGCCAAGCCGCTTTTCCGATTGCGCGGCATTTCTATCCCAACTCGGCTCGTTTCCGCTGAACCGGGCTTCTTGAACAGGAACAGCCGGCAAGTGCAAGCTTGTGGCTTCTATTCGCCCAGACGGTTAGCAAGAGAGTCCGACTTCAGCCTGGGTATCCAGGCCGCCATCGTGAAAAGCTTGACCGAACAACCAATTTCGCGTAAAAACGCGGACGTCATGGCGATCATCCGGGCTTTTCAGTTCCGTCGTATCTCCCCCTTTTCCTTGTGGTCATTGCTTTTTGCTTGTCTCATCGGCGCAGCAGCTACCGCCCAAAACCGCGACTGGCCGGTGTACGGCGGAGCTCCCGAAGGCACCCACTACTCTCCCCTTGGCCAGATCAACAGATCGAATGTGAAGCAGCTGCAAGTTGCCTGGACCTACGATACGGAAGAAACCGGGGGGCTGCAGACCAGCCCGCTTGAAGTAAACGGGGTTTTCTACGGCATTTCGCCGTCTCAAAAGATCCTCGCCTTGGACGCGGCCACCGGCGCTCTGAAGTGGAGGTTTGATTCCGGCGTGGCTGGCACCCAACCCGATCGCGGCCTCGCCTACTGGAGCGAGGGGGATGATCGCCGCATCCTCGTTGGCGTCATGAATTTCGTTTACGAGCTCAACGCCGACACCGGCAAGCCGGTCGAAAGCTTCGGTGAAAATGGCCGCATTGATCTCCGCGAAAACCTGGGCGTGCCCCCCGCGACCGCCTCTATCGCCTTGACCAGTCCGGCGGTAGTATACAAAGACCTCTTCATTGTTGGGGGGCGTAATCCCGAGACCTTACCCGCCCCTCCTGGAGACATCCGCGCGTATGACGTTCGTAGCGGGAAGCTGCGGTGGAGTTTCCATACCATTCCGCGCCAGGGCGAATACGGCGTTGAAACCTGGCCGAAGGATGCGTGGACCAAAGTAGGGGCAGCCAACAACTGGACAGGCATGTCCCTCGACTCTAAGACCGGAATTGTCTATGTTCCAACCGGCTCAGCCGCATTTGATTTCTACGGAGGGGATCGCGTCGGCGACAACGTATTCGCGAACTCCCTTATTGCCCTCAATGCCGAGACCGGTCAGCGCATCTGGCATTTCCAAGCCGTACGCCATGACATCTGGGACCGCGACTTCCCTTCCCCCCCAGTAATCGCAACGATAAAACACGATGACAAACAGGTTGAAGCTGTAATCCAAACAAGCAAGCAGGCTTTCGTCTATCTCTTTGACTGCAGAACCGGTAAGCCGCTCTACCCAATGGAATACAAGAAATATCCGAAAAGCGATCTACCGGGCGAAGTCACCGCCGAGGAGCAGGGTCTGCCCACCAACCCAGCCCCGTACGCTCGCCAGCTTCTCACCGCGGATATGCTCACCAACCGTACTCCCGAGGCCCACAACTGGGCCCTCGAACAATTCCGCACCTTCAAGAGCGCAGGCCAATTCGTTCCCTTCGGCACAAAGCAGCCCACCATCATCTTTCCCGGTTTCGATGGTGGGGCTGAATGGGGCGGCCCCGCCTTTGATCCGGAGACGGGGATTATCTACATCAATTCGAATGACATTGCCTGGGTCGCTCAGCTCGCCGCGAACACCAATCTGCAGTTGAGCGGCAAGACCGTCTATCAGAGTCAGTGCTCAATCTGCCATCGTGACGACCGCAAAGGGGCTCCCCCGAATTTCCCTTCCCTTCTAGATATTGGCAAGCGCCTCGACAATCCCTCGATCACCACCGTGATCCAAAAGGGTCGCGGCCGTATGCCCAGTTTCCCCAATCTCTCGCAGGATGAAATCAATGCGCTCATTGATTACCTAGCCAAGGGCGAAAACAAGGAGTTATCTTCCGCCGAGCCTGCCCCGCCGCTGATGCCATTCCGCTTCAATGGGTATACGAGGTTCTATGATCCCGACGGCTACCCGGCGGTAGCAACTCCCTGGGGGACGCTGAATGCAATCGATCTGAACACCGGCAAGTATGCATGGAAGATTCCGTTCGGTGAATATCCCGAACTGGCGGCAAAAGGCATGAAGAATACCGGCAGCGAAAACTATGGAGGCCCGGTGGTGACCGCCGGTGGGCTGCTGTTCATCGGCGCCACCAACTACGACCGCAAATTCCACGCCTTCGACAAGACCACGGGTGAGTTGTTGTGGGAAACCACCCTGCCGTTCTCGGGTAATGCCACCCCCATCACCTACGAAGTGAACGGACGCCAGTATGTGGTTATTGCCGCTGGTGGAGGCAAGGACTTGCGCACGAAATCCGGCGGAGTATATGTGGCGTTCGCCATCCCAAAATGATCGCAACGCCCCCAACAGGTTATCGGAGACGAGTGAGCCTATGGAGTTTGCGGATGAATCCGAGTCGCGGCAGGACTGCTGGCGAATGGCCACCCCAGGCCCGCGCCAACTTGGTTGCTTAGCGCTAAATCTGCTTTGAACGAGTCTCCCAATAGCAAGCGAAGTGCTTTCTGGGTAGAATTGGCAGCTGTTTTTCTCGCAAGATGAGGCTAGAATCGGCGCTGCTTGAAGATTAGAGCCCAATCTAAGGAGGGCACATGTCCAAGATCGTTAGCTGCAGAGAAGTAGGGGTGGATTGCGATTTCGTAGCAAAAGGTGAGACTGAGCAGGAAGTTCTACAACAGTGTGCGGAGCATGCCCGCCAAGCGCATGGAATGTCCGAAATTCCTGCAGAACTCGCCGAAAAGGTTCGCACCTCCATTCACGAGGAAGCCGCATAACTTAACCGCGTGCAGCCCAGTCAGAAAGGCGACGGTGAACGCGATCCACGGGCTACCCAAGGTCTGACGGAAGGGTGGTCCAACATCACCCGATGAACCTCGGGGGGGGGCGCCCGGCGCTTGGGCCCTGTTCCTGGGGTTTGCTTTTTCTGGCCTGTTCTAAAAAGTCGATGGAGCCAGATTGGAGCTGAGCGCCCGCGCCAACCGATGTGTCCCTTCCAAAGTGTCTCCGCGAGACACACTTCGCCCAGAATTCAGGCTTTCAAGACTTAGGGTTCTCAGAGATATGCCACAGTACGCCGGTGGGGTCGCTCAGGAAAAGCACCCGCATCCCCCAAGGCTGCATTGCGGGTGGTTTGCACATGATGCCGGGATACTTCTCCAGGAACCGCTGTTGCTGGATGTGTTTCCACCAGACATCTACATCTTCGACGTTCAAGCCCATCATAAAATTGCCCGCATGCTGGGCGACATAAAACTTCTGCAGTAGGAATCGAAACGAACCTATCTGAAGCTCTGCGATTTCATCATTGCTCCAGTTGATGGTGAACCCTAAATCTGCATAGAACGCCTTGGAAAGGTCAGGATCCTTGGCTGGCACGAACGCCTTCATGTCGAGGACAGGACTGGGAAGCATTGCTTTCTCCACGGTAAGAAGATTGGGGCGAGCGGCCATCAGTATACTGGGACCCATCTGGACCGCATCTATCCGTTAGATCGTTACAACAGGCATATTGATTGGTGGCTCCGCATTTGCGTCCGTAACCCATCCGTTCCGAACCTTCACAAGCGTAACCACAAGCAGAAAGGATGGCTGCAACTAGGAAACTTCGGTAAATCCTAGAAGTCTTACCGAACGCACACAAGGGCCTCGGCGCCTCACAAAACAGGGATAGTTGGCTCCGGATACCGCGAAATCTCTTGAGCCTTGCGGCTTTGAGTGTTAACATCCCGCAAATTCTGGCTGGAGGCAACTATGGTCACAGTTCTACGTCCGCTGTCGACAAGCGAGTTACTCGATAGAACGTTCCATCTATATCGAAATCATTTCATTTTGTTCGTCGGCATAACGGCCATTCCACAGCTGGTGATTTTGTTGTTGCACCTTCTCGGGGCGGCTGTCGCGGTGTCCGGCCGAATCACCGGTGTCCTCGTGACGGCACTCATAACCGCCCTTGCCAATCTCGTGGCGCTGGAGGTTTCGCATGCGGCTACTGTGATGGCGGTTTCCGATCTGCATCTTGATCGCCCTGCCACGATCGGCTCTTCGTATGGAGGGGCAAAGCGCAGCATGCCTCGGGTTATCTGGATCAGCATCCTGGTTGGCATTGCCATCGGGATTGCGTCCTTGTTTTTCGTGATTCCAGGTATTTACTTAGCGTTGGCATGGTCCCTGGCAATTCCGGTCACGGTTCTGGAGGGTGGCGGCTTGAACGCCAGCACAACTCGTAGCAAAGAACTTACCAAGGGCACTCGTTGGCGCATTTTCGTTATCTACCTATTGCTGGTCGTTCTTACACTCGTCGTCAGTTTCATCATTGCACTGCCGTTTGAGATGCTTGCCCGATTCCTTGGCCGGTCCAGTCCCTTGACGGCTCTCGCGATGAGGCAGCTCTGGCAGGGCGTTGGCAACTTTCTTAGTACGAGTTTAGTGGGCCCGTTGGTGACCATCGCGCTCACGCTGGTTTACTATGACCAACGCGTCCGGAGAGAGGGTTTCGACTTGCAACTGATGATGGCGGCCCTCCAGCCAGGCTCAAAGGCGCAGGCTGCAACTGGCGCAACCAATTAGGAATCCCTGGGTGGGCTGCAGACCGATCCTGTGATCCAGCGAATTTGGTTGAAGATGGAGTGGAGGCCCCGGGCAGAGTCGAACTGCCGACGAACGGTTTAGGAATTCTCGGAAGTGACGTGGTGCAACGTGTTTTCAGTGACTTAAGCTGGTGTTCAATATTGCAAAGTGACGTGATGTTAGACAAATTTTGGGTGACGCTAGCTGCCAAAGTCACCACGGACGACCTTGCCGTCGGGCATCGCGCACCAGACTTGTGTGGCTGTCACCACGCAGTTCGGCGCGGCCACCTTTTTGGCTGCTGCCTTGTCTGCGTCGCTCGGCTCTGGTTGCGTACCGTAAGGATGCGTGTGCAGCAGCAGCATGATGCCAGGGGGTAGGCTGAACGTTCCACCGCCGTCGCCCACCACAAAATAGACGACAGAGCCGTTGGAAATCACAGCGGCAGCGTACTCCTCATGATGAGGAACCTGCAAATTTACGTAAGTCATCTGCGCCTGACTGCGCAGCCTAACGACCACATCACGAGGAACGCTCTGAGTCTGCGATGTTGCCAAGGACACGAATAGCAATAGAATAGAGAACAGCCATAGGATGTTCTTCACCGGACTTCTCCTTTGGTCAGGCTCAGAGGCGATTCACAGTCGCTTTCTGAGCCGTTCTTGTTTGAATCACTTCACACGATTGAATTCTGGGCCTTGATGCCAAGCCTTTGCGCAGACCCTCGCCGGAGGCGACGACCACCACGATTCGACACGATGCCACGGGGAGATACCGAACTTGGTTAGGAATGTGCGCAGTTTGGGTACCCGGAGGGTGCGAAACACGTCGCCAACGAGGTCGAGCAGCAGCATAACCCACGGTTTGGACGCCTACGGGCGCTGAATGTGAGCCGGGACGTCCTGAATGGTGATACGGATGGTCACGGAGGTTCGTTCAGAGAAAGTTAAGGGACCAAAACCTCTTCAGGTGAAATGGTAGGTCCTCGAAGAATCGCGTAATCTTCGGGTAACGGGCGACGTGTTCTCGGGGCGGTGAGCAGCGGTTCGGGGAATCAGTATTCACCGCAATTCGCTGAAAGCATTGGAGAAAAATGCCGCAGAACACGTAGAGCACGCTAATGGCGATTCCCGCTAGATTTTTCTAACGGCACCAGGCCCAGATAGCTTGCCACCTGTTTGCCACAGTTAAAACGCTTCGTGTTCCCGATGATCAGTACGAAGGCCAGTGCGGTGAGTGCACCCACTCCGGGATGGGTCATCAAACGCTGTGCCTCCGGACACTTCTCCGCTTCTCGCTCGACAGCCTGGTTTAACTCTGCGATCGTCGGGTTCAATCGATCCACTAACTCCAGCAACTCTGCTCGGCGCCGGCCAGCCCACGGCGCGGTTCACTGGAGCGAACTCGTTAAGGCCGGACGACGGCGTCAAAGGTAGCGGGAACTCCCCAGATGGCCTTTTGCTACTCGTGGCGTTCGACGGCGACCGGGTAAAGGGAAGCGCAATGGGCGAAGCGATGGCACATACGGGAACGCATATTGCTGACCTACGCGAATCGCCGATGGGCCGAAATCTGTTCCAGCTTGAGGGCCGGGCCTGGGGCGTGACAGTGATGCACGCAATCAGCAGCAAAGAAAAGATACTGACACTCCCAGGCGGGTATGTGGCCTGGAATAGCAAGTGGACAGATGTGGACCAGCAAAAGCAGCTTCCCGGATCGTTGAGCGGATACCTGACACGGTGGGCCGCATTGAGCCCGTAGTAGGCCGGTCACTGCAATTCGGGAATGGAGCGGCGAGCGGGCCGGGGAGCGGGGCGTCGGAAGCTTCGACAAAGTTTCAAAGCCTAGGATCAACGGGCTCGCTTTCGAGCGCGAGCACACCAAACACGCATTCGTGCACACGTCTCAGCGGATCGCGGTCAACGAATCGCTGAAGAGCTTCGATCCCAAGGGCGAATTCGCGCAAAGCCAATGACCGCTTCGTACCGAGTCCTCTTGCTCGGAGCCTTTCAAGATGCTCCGGAGAAGTGTATTCCGGTCCGTAAATGATTCGCAGGTACTCTCGCCCCCGACACTTTACGGCAGGTTGCACCAAACCGCGCCTGTTGCTAGCGACAAATGCGAAAGGCTTCACAACCATGCCCTCGCCGCCAGCCGCAGTTAGCTCTTCCCACCATGCGATCCCTTGTTGCTGGCTGGTGTCATCCCCTAGATCGATCACCTTGTATGGCGTTGCTAGAAGTAGCTCAGGATCAGCAGCACACAACCGAGCCAGCGTCGCCATGTGCCACAAGTGATCCTTATCGCTATGCACGGTGCCTTCCGTAGCGAGCAGGTGAAAGGGAGCAAGTTTCAGATCAGTGAGTGAGTGAACAGTCCAGCAGTATTGGCGGTATGCCTTGACGTACTGCCGCGCCATTTCTAGCCGTCTCTCATATCGTCGAGTTAGTTCGGAAGCCTCCGCCACATGCTGACTGGTGCTACGCAACGCAGCAATGGAGTCTGCAAGTCCAGCGCAAGCCGCCGCACCCGTGGGGGCATACTGTTGCCGCAACAAATCCTGCGCCTTTGAAGACCAAGGCATCAGTTCGCAATCAAGGCACACCCAGTCGGTTGAGAGTTCATCCCACAGGCCCGATTTCGTGACCGCTATCTGAACACGGCTGAAGAATTCTTTCTCCAGTGCACTATCGTTGAAGAACCGTCTCCCTGTTCGGGTGTAACAAACGCCGATATGGTCCTGTGTGATCCCGAACCGACGCTGGGCAGCATTCTGATCGCGGCAGACAATGACTACTGCTCGCGAACCCATGTGCTTCTGCTCACAGATGACCTTCTCGATGTGTTCCTTCCGATAGTAGGCGAAGGCGTCGGCGGGATGTTCAAGCAAGTCTTGCTGCTTGCTGGTCTCGCTTGGCGACATTGTGGGCGGCAGGTAGATCAGCCACTTCGGATTGGTCACAAAGCGGCTCATGGCTTCTAGGGCTGCTATGGAGTTCTCTTCCCGAACGGTCAGGTTCCCGTGGAGTCTTGTTTCAACGATCCGCTTTCCGATGACATCATCGATATCGAGAACATCATCCTGCTGGTGCTGTTGAGACAAATCTGATGCGGACTGCGCAGCTACGAGCGGCTTCGCAGGCGCGTAGTAAGTCCGATGCGCTGGTACGGACACGAATTCCTTTTCGGGATAGCGCAGTGCCGTCAACCTTCCGCCAAAAACGCATCCTGTGTCGATATTGACTGTTCGATTCAACCACTGCGGCTCAGCAACGGGGGTGTGCCCATATACCACGGACGCCTTCCCTCGATAGTCCGCCGCCCAGTTGTAGCGAACAGGTAGCCCGAATTCGTCGGTTTCGCCCGTGGTCTCACCGAATAGCGCGAAGGATCGGATTGCACCAGACCCACGACCTTGCATCTCCTCTTTCATCCCTGCGTGAGCAACGACTAGCTTTCCGTCGTCGAGGACGTAGTGGCTGATGAGACTGTCAATGAAATCAGTGACCTTATGTTTGAACTCAGGCGATTCTGCCTCAAGCTGCGCGAGCGAATCGGCAAGACCGTGCGCGATCTTCACATCCTTTCCGCGTAGCTTTTGCAGCAACTTCATGTCGTGGTTACCAGGAACGCAAAGTGCGGTCCGACTCTCGACCATCCCCATCACCAGCTTCAGAACGGCAGGAATCTTCGGACCGCGATCAACGAGATCGCCGAGAAATATTGGCTTTCGACCTTCAGGAATTTTGACCGCGTAGCCATCGCCATTCTTTTCTACTGAGTAGCCGAGATTCGTCAGCAACTCATGCAATTCGTCGAAGCAGCCGTGGATGTCGCCGATGATGTCGAACGGTCCATGCTCGTTTCGCCGATTCGTCCACATCGGCTGGCGCTCAATTTCGAGCCCTTCTAACTCTTCCGGGTTCTTGAAGACGTGCACGCCCCTAAAGCCTTCGCGGTCGAGTCCGCGAAGCGAACGACGTAGCTGCTGGGATTGGTTTCGCACTACGTGCGGCCCGAAATCGCGGTCTGGACGGTTCCGATTGCGCTCATGGCAGAGCTTTTCCGGAAAATCGAACACGATGGCAACCGGCATCACGTGAAATTCACGCGCCAGCGCAACCAATGGCTTACGGGACTCAGGTTGGACGTTGGTTGCATCGATTACAGTCAGCCTTCCGGCAGCCAACCGCTTCCGGGCGATGAAATGAAGGACCTCGAATGCATCCTTGGTGGCGGTCTGGTCATTTTCATTGTCCGAGACCAGCCCACGACAGTAGTCTGAGGACAAGACTTCTGTGAGCTTGAAATGCTGTCGAGCAAAGGTGGACTTACCGCAGCCGGATGGCCCGATCAGTAGCACGAAAGAGAGTTCGGGGACGGTGATCTTCATAGGCGGAAAACCCCCATCTGCGTGGGTGCCCCAACCTTCTGGTCCTCCTCACCCACAGGCTTGAACTTGACTCTATATCCGAACTTCTCTGCGATGGCATTCGCCCAGTTCTCGAACTGTTCGCGTGTCCACTCGAAGCGATGGTCGCGGTGGCGGAATTGTCCAGCGGGTAGAGTCTCGAACTTAACGTTGTATTCTGCATTTGGCGTGGTAAGTACAGCCGTTTGCGGGCGGGCAAACTCGAACAGTACCCGTTCGAAAGCTGCCAGCCGCGTCTCATCGAGATGCTCGATCACCTCGACGACGGCTGCGGCATCGAACCCGGCCAGCCTTTTATCCCGGTACATGAGCGAACCTTGAATCAGCTTTATGCGCTCCTTCTGCTTTGGCGGCAGGGTGTCAAAATGAAGGCGCTCGGCAGCAATTTCGAGACTCCGGTAAGACACGTCCATTCCGAGAATCTCTTCGAACTGCTTGTCCTTCAGAAGCTCGCGAACGAGCTTTCCTTCTCCGCACCCTAGATCAAGAACTCGCTTTGCTCCACTTGCTTTCAGTTCTGCGGCAACCTGATCGAGGCGGAGATCGTGGAGCCGAAGTGGAGCTTCAATCGCCCTTTCCTGCTCTTCCTTGGTCTCCTGCTCTTCGTCTGGGTCAAGAGATTCGTCTTCCGTAAGCCGCGCCAAGGCTTCCCGCGTTAGTTTCCGAAATCCCCGCAGGTATCGGCTCACGATTGCCTCGCGCTCAGGATGCACCTGTAGCCAACCTTCTCCGTGGCGAAGCAGCTTTTCGACCTCGTCTTTTCCGACCCAATAATGCTTGTCCGCATCGAGTACCGGAATTAGAACGTAGAGATGTGTGAGCAGATCCTGCAACGTGACCTGCTTGGCGATCTCAACCGCGTAGTAAGAGCTTTCACCCCATTCAGGGAACTTCTCGTCCAGCGGATGATGTTCTGCTCTGACCTCATAGCCGAGCGGCTCAAACAGTCTACGCAAGAAAGACTCACCGCCACGGCAGGGCAATACTGCAATACGTGCGGAGAGAGGCAAGGGCGCGGCTACGAGTTCCGGGCGACCCTTACTTGTGCCTGCCAGCGCAGAGTTGAAAATCCTCGCGATGGCGACACTCATGAAGGACGAAGCGACGTAGGGGCGATCATTAACGTATTGATCCAGCATTCCACCTTCGCCTGCAGGCCCTCGTCGAGTACGAACGAGACCGACCGGATCAACGTCGAGCAGAAGTGCAGCCGTGCAGCGGCTAGGGGTAGCTTCGGGGTAAAACACGTGCGCTTTGCCGAATGACAATTCGAAAGATTGCATCCGGCTTGGGTTCTTGTGAAGCAGGTAGCCCAAGTCAGTCGCCGGGGCCTTTGTATTGGTAATTGTCAGGAGCATAGCCGAACAGCCATTATGCCTGAGGGCGGCTGATCACCCAGCACGCGCCCTAAGTTGCACTGAAGTTCGTCTTCCCCATTGTCGACAACATCGCCAGATCATTGACCTGGGTTCTGGCCCAGATTGCCCGACCCTGGGGAAGAAGGACCATCGATATGGCTCACCCCTACAACAATCGTCAGCAGCACAATGACAGCTCCTGCGACAATGCCGGCAAGTACCTTCCACCCGTTGGTCGTTTCCTTCGCCGGTGAGGATATTGAGGCTCTTGGATCACCCTCCGCTCGTAGCTCTAAGCGTCTTTCCCTTATTTGGCAATGATGTGGCAACAGAGGCAATAAACGCCACGGCATCCTCTGCCGTTAACTAGCGTTTAGTTATAGATGGAGTGGAGGCCCCGGGCAGAGTCGAACTGCCGACCAACGGTTTAGGAAACCGCTGCTCTATCCATCTGAGCTACGGGGCCGATGCCTTGATTATCTTCAGATTGCGCTTTCAGAGTTTACCCTAAAGTTAACTTCTGGCGCACGATCTCCGGCCGAGTCGCGCTTCCGCCCGCGCGGTCCTACTGAACGTTAGTTGATCGTTCCGGAAGGTATCATCGCCGCCGGCGGTGTCCCGAATGCCGTTGGACGCGGGTGGTTCTCCCTCATTGATGGCTGTCCCGTTTATCTTTTTTTGCGAGACGACGTGCTACGGATCGATTGACCTTCACCGCGCACCTGATTCCGCCTGGAAGGTGTCTCAAGTCTTTTACGTTCTGGACTTCCTGCCTGACGAGTGCGCCCGCTTTTTCAGTATCTGACTTTAGCTTTTCTACCTCCTCAGGGCTCAGTTTAGGAGGCTCGAGGATATAGAGTTCGGGAGGCTGCATAAGGACACCGTCACATCAGGATACACGGCACGTCAATCCGGCTCGGTGCCCGAAGCCGGATTCCTTCAAGACACCCGAACAATACCGGATGATCAACCAATTCCTCGCTTCGACGCGTGGAGCTTAACGCTAGCGGGTGGTATCCAAGGAAGGTTGGCGAGAAAGCCGAGTATCGCAGGAGTTCTCGGCGTATTCTCGGTTGATCGCTTGCCGCCCGATTTCAAGATTGCAGGAATCATGAGTGGCACACCACTCCTCGCACTGGTAGGCCAATTCTTGGTTGGGAAACTCAAGCTTGCAGATCGAGCAGTGGTACTTCGTCATGGCAGGGGGAAGGCTATCGGAGTACCGCGATTCCTTTCAATCCTCTAAAACCATTATCCCTCCTGTGGCGTGCATCGGGCTCATTTCCCGCATTGCAGATGGTCACTTCGACTTGTCCCGTCTCCGGGTTATGCCCAGTCCGTGTGCTCAGCGCGGCTCCATTCTTCCAGTCGAGCTTGCGGGGTAGAGCCTATGCGCCACCTGGCGCGGAGGAATTCCTAAACCTTCGGCCGGCATTCAATCTTAGGGATCCATGCTTTTCCCTCCTAATCGTCGGGTATACCCCTGAGTTTCTCCCCCTAACCGGGAGCATCCAAGCAGCCATGCTTACTCGTGTCCGCATGAAACCGGTTGCAATTATCGCCGCATTGGTAATTATGGTGGCCGCTTTGCTCTTTGCCGCCCTCAACCGTAACCACAAGGTCATGCCCGCACCGCCGATGCATCAAGCCCGTTAAAGCCCAGTCCCGCAGGCGAGTTCAAAGAATCGTTTAAGCAAATTAACTTGACGCGTAAGTCACTGAAAGAGCACTATTCTGTGTCAACCAGAGTTGCTGGACCTTCCCCTCCGGCACCTGATCAATCGGGTTCCAAATTGAAGAGAGGGTCTGTGTTCTCCGATCCAGCCGAGGGGTGCTTGTGTCTAACACTATTTTGCGGTGTTCCTGCGCTCTTATTCTTCTAATTTTTGCCGATGGGTATGCCCAGCAAGTAAGAACGCCGCTGATCACGCGCCCCATCGATGACAACGCGGTCGTCACGCTCACGGGAAACACCCATCCGATGGCGCGTCCCATGTTCAGCGCCTCCCCAATCTAGCTATGGAGCGCATGCTGCTTGTGCTCAAGCGCGATCCGCAACAGGACCTCGCGGTACGCAGGCTGCTCGATGACCAACAGGACAAAAATTCCCCCAACTACCACAAATGGCTGACCCCGGCGCAATTCGGTGCTCAGTTTGGCGCTGCGGACCAGGACATCCAGCTCATTGCGGGCTGGTTGCAAAATCATGGGTTCCAGGTCAATCGGGTGTCGAATGGGCGTAGCATCATCGAGTTCTCCGGATTTGAATCTCAGGTGGAGCAGGCGTTTCATACGCAGATTCATCGTTATGCGTTACCCAATGGCGAGCTACATTGGGCCAACGCCTCAGATCCGCAGATCCCGGCAGCGCTGGCAGCGGCCGTAAAGGGCGTGTGGAGTTTGCATGACTTCAAGAAAAAATCAGATCTGGTGGTGGACGGTGCGCACTTAGCCTCACCCGGAACCAGTCCCCAATTTACTTCCAGTACCGGTAAGCATGCGCTCATGCCGGGGGATTTCGCCACCATATACAACTTGAATCCTTTGTATGCGCAAGGAATTAATGGCCAGGGAACGACGATCGCCATCGTAGGCCGTACAGATTTCGACCAGTCCAACGTGTATAACTTCTGGTCTCAGGCTGGATTCAGCCAGTTTATCAACGTGATTCTGAACGGCCCTGATCCTGGAATTCTTAGTCAGGGAGAGGAGTTCGAGGCCAATCTGGATGTGACATGGTCAGGTTCCGTTGCCCGAGGAGCCAATCTCAAGTTTGTTACTTCCTCTTCTACAAACACAACTGACGGAGTTGACCTGTCTGAGCTTTACATCGTCGATAACAACGTCGGTGATGTCATGACCGAAAGCTTTGGCCTGTGTGAGGCCTTCTTCAACTCTGCGGAAGCGCAGGCTATTTCGGCTCTTGCGGAACAGGCTGCAGCCGAGGGCATCACTTACATGGTCTCAACCGGGGATAACGGCGCAGAAGGCTGCTCGGACCCCAACTCATCGAGTGCCAACCAAGCGCCTCCCGGCGTAAACATGCTCGCCTCAACCCCATTTACCGTAGCGGTCGGCGGAACCATGTTCAATGAGGGCAATAACAATTCCACTTATTGGAACTCTGCGAACGGTCCCGGGGGAATGACAGCGAAATCCTATATCCCAGAAAATGTCTGGAACGAGAGCTGCCCGAGTTGTGGTCTCTGGGCTGGGTCGGGAGGCGCAAGCGGCGTGTTCTCGAAACCTAATTGGCAATTCGGCGTATCGGGAATTCCAAACGACGGCGCGCGCGATCTCCCGGACGTTTCTCTCGCCGCAGCCGGAAGACACGACCCTTACCTTCTCTGCTTCGCAAGCCAATGTTTTTATGGGGTCGGTGGCACATCTGCTTCGGCTCCGTCCTTTGCCGGGATCATGGCATTGATCGTGCAGCAGTACGGACGTCAGGGGGCAGTTAGTTACATCCTATATCGCCTGGCTACTTCGGAAACCCTTTCTCAGTGCAACGCCTCCAAGACTACTGCGCTACCGAGTTCTGCCTGTATCTTCAACGATGTCACCAGTGGGAATAATGCGGTGCCGGGGGAGTTGAACTATGGCACAGCAGCTGCCAATACCAAGCGGGAGTGGGCTACGACCTCGCAACAGGTCTCGGATCAGTGAATGCCGACAATCTCTTCACCAATTGGAACACAGTTACATTTAACGCGACGACGACAACACTTGGTTCGGGTGCCATTACCGGGACTCATGGGTCACCCATGACCCTCAATATCTCAGTCGCACCTAGCAGCGGCACCGGAACTCCAACCGGAGACGTTTCCCTCCAGACAGGGCTTAATCCTGGTGCGAACCCGGCTTTCCTGACCCTGAGCAATGGTTCGGTCACGAGCCAGGTGAATGACCTTCCCGGCGGATCGTACACGCTCACAGCTCGCTATGCGGGAGACTTTACCTACGCTTCCCAGTACCTCTGGCGGTGTGCAAGTAAGTATCACCCCTGAGAACAGCCTTACTACGGGAGCAGTGTTTACGGTAACACCCAACGGAATGCTCGTTCCATTTACCTCTGGCCAGTTCGGGAGCTTTCTGTACCTTTACCCGAGAGCAGATGTCGCGGGAGTTTCTGGAAATGGCATACCCTCGGGCACCGTCCAATTTTTTGATAATGGTTCCTCCCTTTGGAGTACACCTCTGAACAGCCAAGGCAACGCTTTGCTGATCAATGGACTGGCCATAGGGACTGGCCAACATTCCTTGACCGCTTCTTACCAGGGCGATGCCAGCTTCAAGCCAAGCACGTCGGTTCCAGTTGCCTTCACGATTACGCAGGCCAGCACAGCTCTCGGCCTGAGTGCCTCACCTACTAGCGGCGCTAGTGGCGCTTCGATCACCCTCACGGCGAACGTGACCAGTTCTGCGTTTGCGGGACAGCCCACCGCAGGCTTCCCATCCGGAACTGTGACGTTTTCGAGTGGGGGCACCCAGATTGGAACTGCGTCTGTTTTCCCAAACACCCTCACGTCTAGCGGGGTTTCGAGCATCGCAACTCTTGCAACATCGTCTCTTCCCAACGGATCGAACTCCATCACCGCCCAGTACAGCGGTAACACAGATTTCAGTGGCAGTTCGTCTTCGGCGATCACGGTCAATATCAGCGCGGATTTCGTCATTGCTCCTGCGAGTACCAGCATTTCGGTCTCTCAAGGCAGTACGGGGACGAATACGCTGACGATCACGGGCCAGACCGGCTACAGCAACACGGTGAACTTCAGTTCGACCTCGTGCACAGGCCTGCCCACGTTGACGACGTGCTCCTTCAATCCAGCGAGTATCACTGGCACCGGCAACACGACGGTCAGCCTCAAGACCACAGCACCCACGAGCGCAGCGGTTGCTCATAGCTTTGGCATTACGACAGCGGGCCTGCTCTTTGCGGGAGTACTCCTAATGGGTGTTCCGTCGAGACGAATTCGCTCGTACGCGGTGTTGCCAGTGACCTTGTGCGTGCTAGCTTTCGGGAGTCTCGCTTGTGGCGGCGGCTCAAACAACAATAACTATAACAATTTCGGGAGTCCGGGAACGCCGAAGGGAACGTACACAGTGTACGTAACCGCGACGACAAGCGATCATGCGCTTTCGCATTCCGCCACGTTTACTTTGGTCGTAAAGTAAGAATTCTTAATAGAGAAAACGAGCTGCCGTTTGGAACGGCAGCTCGTTCTTTTTCAACCCCGTTGCAACTCTATCTCCCGCCGAATCCCGCCGCCTGCATGGCGTTCTTCGAAGCATCGCTGGTGGACGAAATACCCTGCATCCGAAGCTTAAAGTCGTCTGCGTTCGAAGCGTTGTCGAGAGCGGTTTCATAGTTGATCAAGCCTGCCTGGAACAAATCCCATAGCGACTGATCGAAGGTCTGCATTCCATATTGAGATGTGCCGGCCGAAATGGCGTCGCGGATCGACCGCGTCTTTTCCGGAACGAGAATACATTCGCGGATGTAGGCGGTGTTGATCATGACTTCCACCGCGGGCACTCGACCGTCGGCATCGCAACGGCGGACAAGGCGTTGGCTGATGACAGCGCGCACCACGGCTGCGAGCTGCAAGCGAATCTGCTTCTGCTCAGGAGGCGGGAACACGGCAATAATACGGTTAATGGTTTCGACGGCGTCAAGCGTGTGCAAGGTTGAGAAAACCATGTGCCCAGTTTCGGCAGCGTGCAGTGCCGTGCCGATGGTTTCCATGTCTCGCATTTCGCCGACCAGGATGACATCGGGGTCCTGACGGAGAGAAGCTCGGAGCGCTCCAGAGAAACTCGGCGTGTCGACCTCCACCTCGCGCTGGTTAACATAGCCTTTCTTGTCGCGGTGCAGAAATTCGATAGGATCTTCGATGGTAATGATGTGTTCGGCACGCGTAGAGTTCACACGATCAATCATGGCGGCGAGCGTCGTTGACTTACCGGAACCGGTTACGCCTGTGACCAGCACCAGACCACGAGGCATTTCGCAAATCTGCTCGATGACCTTGGGCAGATAAAGTTCATCCAAGGCGCGAATTTTGGTTGGAATCACGCGGAGGACGAGCCCTACGTTTCCGCGTTGTTGGAAAACGTTCACACGGAAGCGTCCCAGGCCGGCAACGCCATAGGCCATATCGATTTCGCTGGTCTCTTTGAATTTCTGCTTCTGGCGAGCGGACATCATGCTGAAAGCCATCGCGAGCATGTCTTCGGCGGTCACTCGCGGCTGCTCGGTCAACGGCTCCAGTTCTCCGTCGACGCGCAGGTGGGGGTAGTTGCCGACCTTCAAGTGCAAGTCGGAGGCGCGCCGCTCCATGGCAATTCGAAGAAGATCATCTATTTGCATGCAGAAATCCCCAAAAAATCACGTTCCCAGGTTTTACGGTTCACAGGTTTCAAGGGCATACCCCTCGCCAACCCGAGGATACTTTTCGGCAGCTTTCGAACCTTGAAGCCTCCTGTATCATCCCGCGAATCTGTACCCCGCCCAAGATGACCTAAGTAATTGGCCCTTTGGGGCAAATCGAAGGCTCGATGGCGGAAGGACGCCCGCTTGCGCCATGAGGATTTTGAGAGGTAGAGGGTAGAACCCCAAGCGCACAGAGGGCTAAAACCCTCTGGCGGAGCAGGTGGCCATTCCCGGCGTAGTTCCTTCTGGTGGGTTTTTGGGTTCTTATCTCCCCAAATTCTCGAAAAACAGGCAGATGGATTCAATCCCGCGATAGAAATTTGGGATATGGAATTTTTCGTTGGGGGCGTGCAGATTGTCATCCGGGAGGCCGAAACCCATCATCACGGAGGGAATTTTCAGCACATCCTGGAAATCGGTGACAATCGGAATTGATCCTCCCGAACGGATGAATACCGTTTCCTTCTTGAACACCTCGCGCAGAGCCTCCGTCGCGGCCTTCACATATTGGTTGTTCGTATCCACAACGCAGGCGCGAGCCATACTCCAAATCTTGATATTGGTCTCAATTCCTTTGGGCGTGAGCTTCTGAATGTAAGCCTTGTACCTCTTCAGGATGTCTGCGGGATCCTGGTTAGGCACCAGCCGCATCGAAACCTTCGCTTTCGCCCGCGCTGGAATCACGGTCTTTGCGCCCTCGCCGACAAAGCCCCCCGGCAGGCCGTGAACTTCCAGCGTGGGACGCGCCCATGTGCGATACAGCACCGAATATCCCGGTTCTCCGGTCAAGACCTTCGATCCGACTTCTGTTTTTCGATAGTGATCTTCGTCGAATGGCAGCCGCTTCCACGCTTTTAGCTCGCCCGGCGTGGGCGCCTTCACCTTGGAATAAAAACCCGGAATGAGAACACGCCCCTTGTCATCTTTTAACCTGCTGATGATTTGAATGAGTGCGAAGAACGGATTCGGAGCGGCGCCACCGTACATCCCCGAATGCAAGTCCGTTTTCGGACCCGCAGCCTCTATCTCGGTGTAGAGCATCCCCCGCAGCCCCACGCACAATGTCGGAAGATCGGGCGCAAATAGCTCCGTATCGCAGATCAAAGCGAAGTCTGCCTTCAACTTCGTCCGCTGCTTGCGGATGTACTCTGCAATTGACTCTCCTCCAACCTCCTCTTCGCCTTCGAACAGGAATTTCACATTGATCGGTAGAGTCCCGCCGCGACCTTGCATCAACGATTCCACCGCTTTGAGTTCCAGCCACAACTGGCCTTTGTCATCGACTGCACCGCGGGCATAGATATTGTTGTTGCGCTCGGTTGGCTCAAAAGGGGGCGAAATCCACTCATCCAGCGGGTCGGGCGGTTGTACGTCGTAGTGTGCGTAACAAAGTACAGTTGGTTTGCCGGGAGCATGCAGCCAGTCAGCATAGATCAGGGGGTGCCCCTTGCCCTGAATCAGCTCGACATTCTCCATGCCGATGCGTTCTAGGTCCTTCGCTACAAATTGGGCCGCGCGCTGGACATCGTTCTTGTGTTCCGGCGTCGTGCTGACACTCGGTATCCGGAGCAAGTCCTTCAACTCATGCAGGAAGCGTTGCTGATTTTCGCGGGCATAAGCGACGGCAGAAGAGGCCATGAAAGATTCCTTTCGGGATGATCAGAAACGTCCCAGTATAAGCCTCCGCCATGGCATGCGTCCGGGTTCTCTGGTGCGGGCAGAGGGGTTGCAGTCTCGAGACAGGAAGAAGCTCGGTCGGGGCGGCCTAGGATGAACTCAACTGTCCTTTCGCCGATAGATTACGCCGGATCTCTGCCTCGGAAACCACATAGACGATTAGAATCAGCAACTCCGGCTCAATCGGATGGCGATAGCGCGGGTGCGGGAAGACGATGTAATAGACGAATGAATACGAGAGAATCAGCCAGAAGAACAACCACGCCCCTTGCGTCCGGTTGCGAATCGCCCTTCCCAGCCCCCAAAATGCCAGCACGGAAGATGCTAGGAACAAAGAATTCTTCAAGGATGCGAGCACGGCATTAGTGCCGGGCCGTGGGAGCCCTCCCCAATAAAAAACAAACCGTTTCACGCTCACCCACAGGAATCGTGAATAGTCGGCCTTGATCCACTCAACCGCCTCATGCTTTCGCACGGAAACGTACTCTAGTTCGCCAAGCTGCTGGTAGCGCTGCATCTCGAGGACATTTTGGGTCGGATGCAACCACTGCATCCATAGACCTTCTGCCCACGGCCCGTTCCCCAGGCGTAGTTCCGCTCCAAAATTCGACCGAATAAAAACAAACCGGCCAAATACCTCGAGGTTCCGCACCAGCCAAGGCGCAATCGCCGCCGCAAATAACACCGACGCGAGTAACACGCCGCGAGTAGAACTCTTGCCCGTCTTCAAACGGCGGTAGCACGCCCACAATCCCGCCGCCGGTAGGAACGCCAGCAGAGAAGTGTTCGTGAGGGCAGCCAATGCCCATAGCAGGCCAAACATCATCCAGAGCGTGAGGCCTTTAGCTTCTTCCAATTGCAAGGTGAGCCAGAACAGCACGGTCAACAACAACGCTGCCAGACTCGTCTCCCAGACCCACCGCGTGGAGTAAAACATCACGAACGGCAGGACCGCCCACATCCACGCCGCCCACATGGCTACTTTTTCGCTGAAACATTTCCTGGCGATTAGGAAAATCGGAATGCAGGTAAGCGCAGAAAAGGCGCTATTGATGGTGAGCAGCACCAGAGCGGAGGCATTTGTGTACACCCCGGTCAGGCGAAATACCGTTGCGATCAAGTAGGGATAGAGGGGAGGCTCCCAGGCGGTCGGGCCCGTAGGCAAACCAAACGGGTCCGCAAATCCCCGTCCATTGACGATCGCACGCCCGATCCTGCCCATTTCCCAGCCAAAGGCGAAATTGTCCTCGAGCCCTTTGATCCGGTAGGTATGGCCGATCAGGATGTATCCGAACCTTAGCGCAAATGCGACGGCAACAATCCAGAAGAGAGACGTCCGCACGCCTGACCACCAGCCGAGAAAGCTTGCTGTGTTCTGTGCTTCCGGAGAGGAAACCTGTGCCATCGATACCCTAGAATCTCATACTGGAGCTAATGCCGGATGAGTTGCTGCAGTTCGTGTAGATCGCCCGAGGAGACATCCGATACCAGGCAAAACTGCGTCTCGCCCTCGTGCCAATTCAGCCAATTGTAGCCCTGCCGCGATCCTTCACTGGAAATAGCCGGGGGGGTGACCTCTGGCCAAACGAACAAATTGATCCAATGCTTGCGGCGGCCGTACACTAACACGGCCACATTGCGTCCCTCGAGAACATCAAGACGGCCGCCCACCAAAGGAAATCCTTGCCGGGAAAAATCCTCGACCGGAGGAATGAAATCCAGCTTGCCGTCGAACCAGGGCTTCACCGTGTGTTGATCCGTGGACTGCACGTCGGTGAGGTGTCCCGGCTGCAAGGATCGCACGTGGGCATCGATCAACTCCGCCTGGAGCCGGTTGGAATCAGTCCTGTAGTGCGTCAACACGTTTCCCACCCGGAGCGTGATCAGCACCAGGGCAAGCGAAACTGCCGGAATGAGCAGCCATTTCCACTTTGCCGTCGAGGATCGCGTCTGGCTTCCCAGATCATCGGCAATCCGGGAGCGAAGCCGGCTTGGCGCACCCTGATACAGGTCGGCTTGGTGTAATCCTTCCCGCAACGAACTCATGATCGACAAAGACCTTTGGCAATCCCCACAGCCGGCCATGTGTTGCTCAAATTCTGCTGCGCGGACCGCGTCCAGTTCACCGTCAAGATACCCATGCAACGTGTTGCCGCTCAACTCACAATTCATTGGACGCCTCCTTCCGAGCGCTCCCGCTCAGAATCTGCGCTAACTTTTCTCGCGCTCGCGACAGTGTGGACATGACCGTTCCCATCGGAATGCCGGTGACCTCGCTGATCTCCTTGTATGAGCACCCTTCCAGTTCTCTCAGCACGATCACTTCCCTGGCCCGCACCGGCAAGGATTCCAGTGCGTTCAGAAGTTTTGTGCGATCGCTCGCCTGCAAGGCAATGGTTTCCGGATTTATGGACATTCCCGGATGCAACTCCTCATTGAATTCGGTGATCAGTTCCGAGGGCATGCGTTTCTCTAGCCAGGTGTAACAGCTGTTGCGAACGATTTGTAGCAACCAAGCGCGCGCATCGCCCCCGCGGAAACCGCCGAAAAAACGAAAGGCTCGCAACACCGCCTCCTGCGCCACGTCTTCCGCATCGTCCGGGTTGCGGAGCAGCCACCGCGCCAAGTTGACGGCAGCGTCCACATGGGGCAGCACGAGTTGTTCAAAACGGATTTTGTCCGACGCGAGTAACAAGCCCAATCCTTTCCCCGTTCTTATTAGACTGCCGAATTCTGCATTTTATTCCTCATTTCAAGAACATATCTCCCAGAAACCGCGCAGGAATAAAAGTCGCGGGTAGCGAGTCTATGCAGGTGTAACAGGTTCGAAAGGGCACGAGTGGTGCGGAGTCAACCAGCATTGCACCGCTCGTGCCCCCAGAGGACACAAGAAGGGAATACATGAAGGACATAAAGCAATTTGTTAGCACTGCGTCGGGCATCATCGAACACGATCACCACCAGGACGGCATTGACCGGCGCGGGTTCCTGAAGTGCATGGCTTGGGCCGGGAGCGGGGCTCTGTGCGTGGTTGAAGCGGGAGTGCTGAAATCGGCTGCGCTTGGAGCGCAGCTCGGCTCCCTGAAAAAGCCCGCTACTTCCAACCAGCTCTCTTTCGTGCAGATCAGTGATAGCCACATGGGGTTCAGCAAGCCCGCGAATCCTGACGTGGTCGCCACACTCGAAACTGCTGTAAGTAAGATCAATGCCTTGCCCGATACGCCCGGCTTCATCCTCCACACCGGCGACATCACGCATCTTTCGACACCCGAGCAGTTCGACACCGTTGAACAAATCCTGAAGAGCACGAACCAAGAGGTGTTCTTCGTCCCCGGAGAGCACGACGTGTTGAACGACGACGGAGCCATGTTTCTTAAACGTTATGGCAGAAATCCCAAAGGCACCGGCTGGTACAGCTTCAATCATAGCGGCGTGCACTTTATCGGACTGGTCAACGTGATGAATCTGAAGGCGGGAGGGCTGGGCAACCTAGGACCCGAGCAACTGGAATGGCTGAAGGACGATCTTCGGGCGGTAAAGCATAGTACTCCCATCGTCGTCTTCGCGCATATCCCGCTCTGGGCGGTGTATCCGCAATGGGGATGGGGCACCGACGACGGAGCCCTTGCGCTTTCCTATTTGAAAAAGTTTGGTTCGGTGACGGTTCTGAACGGCCACATCCATCAAACCATGCAGAAAGTCGAAGGCAACGTTACCTTTCACACGGCCTGCTCTACGGCCTTCCCCCAACCCTCGCCTGGACAGGCGGAAGGGCCCGGGCCGATGAAAGTCCCGGCCGATCAGCTTCGTAAGGTGCTCGGCATCACTGACGTCAATTACGTCCAGCGCCGCCGGGGGCTCGCGCTGGTGGATTCGTCGCTCGAATAAACGGAATTAGACCAAAGGATTGAGAGCATTTACTTCAACATGGAGGATTCTTGTGCACAGACTGCGTTCCCTTTTCATCGCAATAGTTAGCCTCACCCTGATTCTGGCGGTGGTGTTGCGCTCCGCCAGAGCAACCGGGCAAGCCGCGCAAACTCAGGCCAGCGAGATCAAAGTTGACAACTTTACCTTCAGCCCAGAGGTGGTGACGGTTCCCCTCAACAGTACCGTCACCTGGACCAACAAAGACGATGTTCCGCACGTGATTGCCAGCACCGATGGGGTCTTCCGCTCGAAGGGACTCGACACTGACGACCGCTACTCTTTCAAGTTCACTAGGGCCGGAACCTACAGTTACTACTGCAGCATTCATCCCAAGATGACAGGGAAGATTGTGGTTCAGTGATGGACATCTCGATGACCCACGTTCTTGATCTCCGCTCAATTTTTCTGGCGCGTCATGCGCAGCATGTTGTGCTGATTCACTTTCCCATTGCATTGTTCCTGATGGGGGTTGGTTTTGATTTGGCTGCAAGACGAAGGCACGGCACGCACCTGCTCACCGCAGCGCAGGTGAATTTGACCGCGGCAGCCATCCTGATTGTTCCGGCCTACCTTACCGGATTGCTAGCCTGGAGGTTTGCTCTCGCCGGACAGAAGATCAGAGGTGTGCTGCTCGATCATCTCTTGCTGGCGTCAGCCACTACGCTCCTGGTCATGACCACGGGATGGCTGAGATCACGCTCTCGCCCCCATCCCGTCATTCTTCTCGTGGTTGAGTTGATGGGCGCCACGTCGATGGCACTTACTGCACACCTAGGCGGGTTTCTCAGTGGCGTAAATAGCTAGGGGCATTCTCTGTTTTTTAACTTCGTTACAAATTTCTTCCAAATCTTTGATTGAAGTCGGACAGGTTCTTGACATTCGCTCCTGTTCGCATCCCTACACTGCGGCGAGGTGGCCAACTCGCGTCCACCAATATCAAGAATAGGAAGTGGTCCGTATGAAAACTGAGACATCTCCCATGACCTCCCAGCCGGAGTTGGTCGACAATCAGACAGAGTCCCGCATCCATGCGCCCGTGAATCGCCGCTCGTTTCTCAGAAACAGCGCCGTTGCCGGCGCCGGTGTCGTTGGCGCAAGCGTCCTGGCAAATTCAACGGAGGCGCTCGCCGAAGAGAATCATGGCCATCTCACCCGCGGGGATGCTGCCCTTCTCCGTTTCGCGGCAGCCGCAGAGATCCTGGAGACCGATTTCTGGGTGCAGTACAACGAGCTTGCAGGGGTTCAGGACAATGAATTCCCGGGCGGAGGCGGTAGCGGCAATCCCGCCTACACCAATGCCATCAACCAGCTAGACGAAGACATGGCGCAGTACATTCACGACAACACCGATGACGAATTCACTCACCAGAATTTTCTGAATGCCTATCTCAAGTCCAAGGGAGCCTCTCCGGTCAGCCTCGAACAGTTTCGGACGCTGAAGGGCAGTACCGCAACCGGATCCACAGGAGCTTTGAGGCTAACCAACCTGATGAAACTCACGGTGGACACCAGCTGGTTTACACGGTATCGAATCGGGGACCACAACCCTGATCTCGAACCTAATTTTGCCTTCCCCCAGGCGATACCAACCCTCGCGGTTGGCCAGCACACGGCAATCCCTCGAACCGATGACGATCTGTCGGACTCCAACTTCCTTCAGGCGATCGCCAATACCGCAGGGTTTCATTTCGCTACCATTGAACAAGGCGGAACCAGCCTGTATCCAGCGATGGCACAGCGCGCGTCGAGCGTCGAAGTGCTTCGCATTCTGATCAGCATCGGACCGACAGAAACCATGCACTTCCAAACTTGGCAGGACAAGGCTGGCAACGCACTGCCGCTCACGGCCAAGGATCCGATGACGGGCGTGGAAGTGACTTTCCCCGACTTGAATAGCGCTCCCTTTGGCGGAGAAACCTTCCAAACCAACCTGATCATGCCGGAACCCTGCCCCTTTATCAGTCCAAACCTGCCGAGGTGCTCGGTGATTCGCCCAACGCAAACCAATGGAATTGCGATGGGTGTGGTGAAATTCCTGACCGCGATGGGACTGTTCAACGGCCAATCACCAGCCTTTTTCCACTTCATGGCGGAACTTGCTACGCAAGCAGACAACGCAAGGCGGGGAATCAGCTAAAGGGTTCATTTGCGTGCAGAAAATCGTGCGCCTGGGGAGAACCCGGGCGCACGCCTAGTCCGGGTTGCCAATTCCCAGATAGATCGATTCTGATTGTGCACCCTCAGGGTGAACATCTACACTGGCTGGGATGGATTTTTCCTTTATTGCAAACTTGGTGCGCTTGGCTGCTGAGGGCGCCCGTGCCGTTGGGTCCACATTATTCCTTGTCCAAGGTGAATTTCTCTATCCTTACGCTATCCACAACTTACCTGAAGAATATATAAAAGGCATTGGTCCTGTACGGGTGGGCACGCAGTGTTGCGGGCGCGCCGTGGAACACAGGCGTCCCTGGGTCGTAACCGACATGCTCACGGACCCGCTTTTCGCGGAAGGCCGGGCTGGCGCCGAGGATTCTCCCATTCGCGCTGCATTTTCAGTGCCGGTATTTGATGGCGAACGCGTCATTGGAGCATTGGCGTGCCACTATGAAAATCCGTACACGCCGACGCCCTGGGACATCGAGCGCAACGAGAGCTTCGCGAAATTGATTGGTATCGCACTGATAGAATTCCGTGCGATAGCACCCACTAAGGTTCCCATCGACGACCCTTCCCTCAACCAGCTCGCGTCGTGATTGGCCCTGCAATCCTGCGAGTTTCCCCTGACCTAACCATGCATGCGGTCGGACCCACGCCGACAACGGAGCGGTCTGGCTCTGTGTACCGGCCGAATTCAAACGCAAATGAGCGAGAACGCCAAATTGTTCTTCAGGCGTGAGCTCTAGAATTGACACGCGTCTCCCGCCTCCCTACACTGAACGGCGATTCAGACGAAACCAAAAATGGCATACACCAAAATTGGGGTTCATTCCGACCTTCCAAATCCCGGCGAGGCCAAAGAATTCGAGGTCGCCGGCAAAACCATCTGCGTGGCCAATCTGAACGGCACGTGCACGGCTATCGACAATGTATGTCTGCACATGGGCGGCCCGCTCGGTCAGGGATACATCGAAAACGGCAAAGTCGTTTGCCCTTGGCACGGTTGGGAATACGACCCGGCTACCGGGAACCTCGAAGGCGACCCGAAAACCCACCTTGATGTCTATCCCATTAAAGTGGAAAACGGCGATGTGCTGGTGGATGTTTAAGGATGTGGGCGAAGTTCTCCGGTCTTAGGGGAGTGGGAAGTCCGGTTAGCGTCGCGGCCGATACAAATCCGTACTTGTCCCGAAAAACACTTCAGCCGCCTGCATGATGGTCTCTGAGAGCGTCGGATGGGGATGGATCGTCAGCGCCACGTCCTTCGCCAAAGCCGCCATCTCAATCGCCAGTGCGCCTTCGGCAATCATGTCCCCAGCGCCAACTCCGACCATGCCGACACCCAACACGCGTTCCGACGCCGGATCGAGAATTAGCTTGGTCATGCCTTCGGTGCGATCCAGCGTCATGGCGCGTCCGGATGCTGCCCAGGGGAACTTGGCCACTTTGACCGCGCGGCCTTCTTTTTCGGCTTGCGTTTCTGTCACCCCTGCCCAGGCAATTTCTGGATCGGTGAAGACAACAGCCGGGATCGCATTGGGCTCAAACGCGACTTTGTGGCTAGCGATGTGCTCGACGGCAGTTCGCCCCTCGTGGGAGGCCTTGTGCGCCAGCATCGGCTCGCCAACCACGTCGCCGATCGCATAGATCATAGGGTCATCTGTTTGTAGCTGCTTATTCACCTGGATGAATCCTCGGGGGCCGACGCGAACCTGGGTTCGATCCAGCCCTGCAATTGCCGAATTCGGCTTGCGCCCAACTGAGACCAGGACCTTCTCAAACACTTTTTCGCGCTCTTTCAGGTCTTTGCCATCGAACGAGACACGGATCCCATTCTCCTCGTCTTTCACCGAAGTGACGGTCGTATTCAACAGGATTGCTTCGAGGGTCTTGTCCAGCCGCTTGTGCAATGGTGCAACCAAATCCCGATCCGCTCCCGGCAGCAGGCCTGGCGTCATTTCGACCACCGAGACCTTCGACCCCAGGGCAGCGTAAACCGTGCCAAGTTCCAGCCCAATGTATCCACCACCAACCACGAGCAACGAAGCCGGCACGTCGGCTAAGTCCAGCGCCGAAGTCGAATCGAGCATCCTGGGCGTATCCAGTTTGAGGCTCGGAATCACCGCCGGACTCGATCCAGTCGCGATGATGATGCGATCAAAGCTCAAACGCTCTTCCCCTCCCGACGCCTTCTTCACGCACACGGTGTTTGAATTCTCGAAGCTCGCATCGCCGCGGAGGTAAGTGACTTTTCGTTGTTTGGAAAGCTGCCCCAAGCCGCCGGTAAGTTTGTTGACCACATCTTCCTTGAACGACCGCAGTCGGGCCACATCGATTTTGGGCTCGCCGAATTCAATTCCCCAATTTCTTGCATGCCGCGACTCGTTGATCAGCGCCGCCACGTGCAGCAACGCCTTCGAGGGGATGCATCCGCGGTACAGGCACACGCCGCCTGGATTCTGTTCCCGGTCGATGAGCGTGACCTTCATGCCCAGGTCTGCCGCAAGAAACGCAGCTGCGTAACCACCCGGTCCGCCACCGACCACTGCGATGTTGAGATTTGCGTTTTCAGTCATGGAATCCTTAGACCACGAAGGACACTAAGGAACACGAAGGAATTTAGCTTTCATCAATTTTTCGTGTGACTTCGTGTCCTGCGTGGTTAAAAGCCTGCGCGTGGTGATTCGCGAATTTCCATCTTTTCAATCAGACCGCCGGAAATCCGGTACACGTGCTGCACCATGCGATCCATCAGCACGGTTCCCTTTAGGTCGCGTACTATCTGGTGTACATTCACGATGGTGCGGCCATCCCCGCCTGCTTCCATGCTCATCGGTTCGACCTGTGGGTCAACCACTCCCCACTGCCGTTTCCAATACGCCCGAACGCCTTCGTGTCCATGGACCCAGCCACCCTCCATGCCGTTGGGCCACTCGACTTGCGGATGCATTTTCGCAAGAATCGCGTCAATCTCGCGCCGGTTGAACGCCGCATATACGAATTTCACGAGATCGCGCTCTTCATTGACGTCTTGGGCTGCGGGCATTGGCTATCCCTGTACCGAGAGCAGGAAGGGTTGTTCGAAGGCTTCGGCGATCCAGCGCAGGAAGCGTGCCGCATCCGCCCCATCAATCAGGCGGTGATCGTAGGACAGCGACAGTGGCAGCACTTGGCGCGGCTCGAACTTGTCGTTCACCCAAACCGGCTCAACGCTCGAGCGGGAGAGTCCCAGAATCGCGACCTCCGGATGATTCACAATTGGAGAAAACCCGGTTCCACCAATCCCACCGAGATTCGTGATCGTAAAGGTCCCGCCTTCCATGTCGGCAGGTTGCAGCTTCTTTTCGCGTGCTTTCTTTGAGAGCTGAGTCAATTCAGCCGCCAATTCAACGATGTTCTTCTTGTCGACATCGCGAATCACCGGCACAAGGAGTCCGCGGTCGGTATCTACGGCTACGCCAATGTTGATGTACTGCTTGTAGATAATCTCTTCCGTCTCCATGTCAATCGAGGCGTTGAATTGCGGGAAAATCTTGAGTGCGGAAGCGCAAACTTTCAGTGCGATCGCAGTTACGGTAAGCTTGCCACCCGCCTGCGCAGCTTTTGGTCCAAACTTTGTGCGCAACTGCTCTAGTTCGGTAATGTCCGCTTTGTCCTGCTGCGTGACGTGGGGGATCGTGGTCCAGGCTTCCCACATGTGCTCGGCAGTCTTCCGCCGTACTCCGCGCATAGAGACGCGCTCAATCTTCCCGAAACGCGCAAAATCCGGAAGCTTCGGCTGCCGCAGATGTGTGGCTCCGACTCCGGCCCCGCTTGCGGCGGTGGCGATGAGGCTCTTCGCATAAGCCTTCACGTCATCTTCGCTGATGCGTCCGCCCGGTCCACTACCGGGCACGCCGTGGATATCGACGCCAAGTTCTCGCGCCAGGCGCCGCGTATGCGGAGCCGCCGGCACCGGATCGCGATGCTCCGTTCCCGCCGACTTGGCTAGATTGAGTGGCATGCTGAAAGTAGCCACCATCTCCTGACGGGGCTGCTCGGGTGGCAAAGCCTGCTCTTCGGTCTTGCCTTCGGCCTGCAGCGCTGCCTGGAACGCCATGCGGGCGCCTTCGCCATGGCCGGCGTCGGCCCGGCTTGGCTGCTGCGGTTGCGTGGCGGCGGTCGCTCCCGCTTGCAGGGTAAAGACAACTTGCCCAACTTGGATCTTCTCGCCCTGTTTCACGAGGACGTCTTGCACCGTACCGGTTACTGACGAGGGGACCTCAACCACTGCTTTGTCGGTTTCCAGTTCCATCACCGGCTGACCGGCCGAGATATGCGATCCAGGGGAGACCATCAAGCGCACCAGATCGCCCTGATGGATGTTCTCGCCAAGCTCCGGCAACTTAAATTCAGGTGTTGCCGAGGTTTCAGAAGGAACGCTCCCCTCATTGGCGGTTGCTGGAATGTTCTCGCTAGGAGTTGGGGGGGCAACCGATTGGGTTGCGCTTTCGGACTTCGGGGCAGCGGTTTGCGCGGGAGGGTTGGCCGGTGCCTCCGCCTTAGAGGGCGCCCGGCTTGCGGCTTTTGCGCCGTTCTCAACCGTAAAAACGACTTGGCCGACTTTGACCTTCTCGCCCTGCTTGACGAGGACGTCCTTTACCGTCCCACTGACGCTCGAGGGAACTTCGACGACAGCCTTATCGGTCTCGAGCTCAATGACGGGCTGCCCTTCGGCGACAGTCGCGCCGGGCGCAACCATCAGCCGAACCAGATCGCCCTGATGTACGTTCTCGCCAAGCTCAGGTAGCTTGAATTCAGTCAAATGCATCTCCAGTGGATGGTGGCCAGTGACGTGGTCTGTTCTGCCCTTCGGGCTACTGACCCCTGATCCGGGACCACTTCTTCCTAGCTGATTGCCGGATTGGCTTTCTCCGGATTGATTCCAAGATCTTTGATTGCCTGCTGAGCTGCTTTGGCTTCGATTTTCTTTTCGCGGGCCAGTGCCGACAACGCTGCCAGCACAATGTGTTTGGCATCCACTTCGAAGAAATCGCGCAACGAAGTGCGGCCTTCACTTCGTCCGAAACCGTCGGTCCCAAGCGAAACCAGCGGACGCGGCGCCCACTGCGCAATCGACTCCGGCAGCACCTTCATGTAATCGGAAGCTGCGATCAGCACCCCGTCGGTGTTCTTCAGCTGCTGTGAAACAAACGGAACTTTCGGGGTCTCTCCCGGGTGCAGCATGTTCCAGCGTTCGCAATCGTTACCGTCGCGGTACAGCTCCTTGTAGCTAGTAACGCTCCACACATCCGATGCAACGCCGTACTTGCTCTCCAAGATCTCTTGGGCCTTCAGAACTTCGAACATGATGGCGCCGCTGCCAAACAGTTGCGCCCGCAGTTTCGCGTCCTTCTTTTGTGAGGGCTTGAACAGATACATGCCCTTCAGAATGCCTTCCCGCACGCCTGGGGCGGTGGGCATCTCAGGCATGGGCAGCGGTTCGTTGCCGACGGTCAGGTAATAGAAGATGCTCTCCTGATCGACGTACATCCGCTTGATGCCGTCCTGAATGATAATCGCGATCTCAAAAGCGAACGCCGGATCATAGGCCAGCAAGTTCGGAACCGGCAAGGCCAGCACATGGCTGTGACCGTCCTGGTGCTGCAGGCCTTCGCCCGCGAGCGTGGTCCGTCCCGCCGTTCCGCCGAGCAGGAATCCGCGCGTACGCATATCCGCCGCGGCCCAGATCAGGTCGCCAATGCGCTGAAATCCAAACATCGAGTAGTAAATGAAAAACGGGATCGTATTGATCCCGTGATTGGAATAGGCAGTACCGGCGGCGATGAGCGACGAGATCGAACCGGCCTCGGTAATTCCCTCTTCAAGAATCTGGCCATCCTTCGCTTCCTTATAATAGAGGAGCGTATCCATATCGACCGGCTCATAGAGTTGGCCAACGCTTGAATAGATCCCGACCTGGCGGAACAGAGCCTCCATGCCGAAGGTGCGCGCTTCATCGGGAATGATGGGGACGATTAACTTCCCAATCCCCGGATCGCGCAGCATCTTGGCCAGCATGCGCACGAAGACCATCGTGGTCGACACTTCGCGGCCCTCAGTGCCTTTGTAGAACTCTTCAAAGGTCGACTCTGAAACCGGTTGGATGGGTTTCGAGCGAACTTTGCGCTCCGGCATGTAGCCACCCAGCTGCTTCCTTCGCGCCCGCATGTATTCGATTTCAGCGCTGTCGTCGGAGGGACGATAGAACGGTGCATCATGCAGCTGATCGTCGGGGATCGGGATTCCGAAGCGCGAGCGGAACATCCGCAACTCGTCTTCGTTCAGCTTCTTCTGCTGATGGGTAATGTTTTTGCCTTCGCCGGCCTCACCCAGTCCATAGCCCTTGATGGTCTTTGCCAGCACCAAGGTCGGCGATCCGGTGTGCTCAACCGCAGCCTTATAGGCAGCGTGCACTTTGATGGGATCGTGTCCACCAAGTCGCATCCGCGAGAGCTGCTCATCCGATAGGTGCTCGACCATGCGCAGCAGCCGGGGATCGGTGCCAAACAGGTTCTGCCGGAAGTAAGAGCCGCTCTCGACAAAGAACTTCTGATATTGGCCGTCGGTGATTTCGCCCAGGCGCCGCACCAAGAGCCCGTCTCGGTCATTTTGAATGAGGCTGTCCCAGTCACTGCCCCAGATGACCTTGATCACGTTCCATCCGGCGCCGCGGAAAATCGCCTCGAGTTCCTGAATGATCTTGCCGTTGCCGCGCACCGGCCCGTCAAGCCGCTGCAAGTTGCAGTTGATGACCCAGATCAGATTGTCGAGTTTTTCGCGGGAGGCGAGCGTAATGGATCCGAGCGATTCGGGCTCGTCCATTTCGCCGTCGCCGAGGAATGCCCAAACTTTCCCGCCAGTCGAGGTCTTCAGTCCCCGATTCTCGAGATACTTGATAAAGCGCGCATGATAGATCGACTGCAGCGGGCCCAGGCCCATGCTGACCGTAGGGAACTCCCAGAAGTCCGGCATCAGCCAGGGGTGCGGATAGGAAGAAAGACCTCCGCCTGGCTTCAGCTCACGGCGGAAATTCTCCAGCTTTTCCTGCGAGAGACGCCCTTCGAGAAAGGCTCGCGAATACATTCCCGGAGCAGCGTGTCCCTGGAAGTACACAATATCGCGATCGCCGCTTTCGGTTTGCGCCCTTAGAAAATGGTTAAACGCAACTTCGTACAATGTCGCCGCCGAAGCGTAGGTAGAAATATGGCCGCCGATGCCGCTCTCAACCCGGTTCGCGCGCACAACCATGGCCATGGCGTTCCAGCGGACCAGGCTTTTAATGCGGCGCTCCATCTCTTGACTGCCGGGGAACGGAGCCTGTTGGCGAGCTGGAATGGTGTTTTGATAAGGAGTGGTTGCAGTAAAGGGAAGGTTAACTCCAGCGGCACGGCGCGCGTGCAATTGCAACTGCTGCAGAAGGCGTCCGGCCCGTTCTGCGCCGCCCTTGGAGAGCACATAGTCTAGGGAATCAAGCCATTCGCGAGTTTCCAGTACCTCGAGGCCGTCGCCGTTACGAGATGCTGCTGCCTGTTGCTGACGGTCT
>Ga0068856_100000710_pt1 | contig 36130 bp, 33 predicted proteins | sample KBSCornC62_FD_66595 | JGI IMG/M metagenome (GOLD analysis project Ga0068856, IMG submission 66595) | Corn rhizosphere microbial communities from Kellogg Biological Station, Michigan, USA - KBS Corn C6-2 | ecosystem: Host-associated > Plants > Roots > Rhizosphere > Soil ...
CCGCCGGCGTCGGCGGCCAGGCGATCAACTTCGCGGACGTGCCCGCCGAACTGCTGGGTTCGGTCGAGGTCTACAAGAACACCACCGCCGAGATGATCGAAGGCGGTCTCGCCGGCACGGTCAACCTCAACACGCGCAAGCCGTTCGACAGCAAGGGCCTCCACATCGGCTTCGACGTGGAAGGCAATTATGGCGATCTCGAAAAGCGCTGGTCGCCGACCTGGTCGTTCCTGGTCAGCGACACCTGGGATACGGGCATCGGCCGCGTCGGCCTGCTCGGTTCGGCCTCCTTCTCGCAGCTGCGTTCGAAGTCGAACGGCCTGAACATCACCAACATCCAGACGCGTGACGGCCAGCTCGCGATCCAGTCGAACTCGACCACCACCCTGGTTTGCCGCAATCCGCTCCCGGGCACGACCGACACGACCACCCTGCCGAACCAGGGCGGCGGACTCAGCACCTGCGGCGCAGCCAGCACGCCTGGCGCCGATGGCAAGCTCGACAATGCCGGCACGCTCTATGCGCCGGTCGGCGGCCAGTTCCGCGAGGAAGATTATAACCGCAAGCGTCGCGGCGTCTCGTTCGCCGCGCAGTGGGAAAGCCTCGACCGCCGCGCCTTGCTGACCGCGCAGTTCCTGCACACCAGCTCGCTCAATGCCTGGGGCGAGCATACGTTCGAAACCGGCCCCGATCTTGCCGAATATAATACCTATCCGGCAGGCTGCCAGCAGAATGGGGACGGCCCCAACGGCTCGACCCGCGCGGAATGCCCGACCGGCTCGACCCAGAATTACACCTATGACCAGAACGGCCTGTTCGAGAAGGGGTATATCACCTATCCCGGCACCGGCTGGCGCAACAGCACCAGCGGCTCGTCTGATACGCGCGTTCCGACCGGCGGCCAACAACAGAGCCTGTCGCGCCGTCAGGTCGAAGAGCAGAATCGCGTCAACGATTATGGCCTGAACTTCAAGTTCTCGCCGGACGATCACTGGCAGATCAACCTGGACGCGGACTATACGCGCGCCCAGCATGACGATCTCGACGTCAGCGTGTTCGGTTCGACCTTCGCCGACAATTATCTGGATCTGAGCGGCAACCTGCCGACCATCATCCCGCACAAGCCGCTGACGCTTTCGGCCGGCTGGGCCACGCCCAACCCGCTCGTCGTGGCGGAGAATGACGCCCAGTATTTCGCCGACCGCAACAATGAATTCTGGCGCGCGGCGATGGATCATATCGAGCATTCGACCGGCCATGAATGGGCGGGCAAGGCCGATATTTCCTACAATTTCGGCGGTGACGATCCCTTCCTGAAGCGCGTCAAGTTCGGCGCGCGCTATGCCGACCGCGAGGAAGTGGTGCGGTACACCACCTATAATTGGGGCGCGCTGTCGGAAGTGTGGGCGGGCCAGCAGGTGTCGATGAACCAGATCGGCGACCGTGCCGCGCTCTATACGTTCGACAATTTCTTCCGTGGCGCCGCCGCGGGCCCGCCGGCCGCATATTATTATAATGGCGACCTGATCACCGATTATGGCGGCGGGTCCAAATATTTCCAGAATATCGGTGCGACCTGGAAGGCGCAGGGCGGCGGCACGCCGTGGACGCCGGCCGCCGGCCGTGCCGGTGTGATCCCGGGCACGCCTTATCTGCCGTCGGAAATCCAGCCGGTCACCGAAAAGAACAAAGACGCCTACGTCATGCTGAGCTTCGGCCGCGACGAGCCTTTGTTCGGCAATATCAAGCTGGATGGCAATATCGGCGTCCGTTATGTCGGCGACGATATCACCTCAACCGGCTCGGTCGGCGCGCCGACCCAGCAGCAGCTGGGCGTCGTCGATCCGTACACGACGCGTTGCCCACCGCCGGGGCCGCCCGCGGGTTCGCCTCCGGGCACTCCGCCGGCCGTGCCGACCGGTGTCTGCACGCTTAGCCCGGCCCAATATGCGCAGCTGCAGCAGTTCGCGACGGGCCTGACGGTCACCAACGTCGCGCACAACAAATATCATTATTTCCTGCCCAGCATGAACCTCAAGTTCGGCCTGTCGCGGGATATGCTGATCCGCCTTGCGGCGTCGCGCGTGATGACCCGGCCGGACCTGGCCGATATCCGCAACTTCGTGTCGACCAGCCTGAGCAGCGATGGTTCGTCCCTGTCGGCCAATGCCGGCAATCCGTACCTGAAGCCCGCGCTGGCGACCCAGTTCGATGCGACCTTCGAATGGTATTTCGCCCGCGTCGGCTCGCTGACGGTGGATGCCTTCTACAAGGACGTGACGAACTTCTTCTATCAGAACGTCTTCACGCGTACGCTGACGAGCAATGGCATTACGCTGGGGACGCAGGTGCGCGGCCCCGACAATTACCATGGCCATGGCAAGATCAAGGGCGTCGAGGTTGCCTATCAGCAGACCTTCGACTTCCTGCCGAGCCTGCTGAGCGGCCTGGGCACGCAGGTGTCCTACACCTATCTGCAGAGCAAGGGCTTGCCGAACAGCTTCTTGAACGGCGGCTCGGCGGCGAACAATTCGCCTATCAAGCCGGGCAATCTGCCGCTCGAGCAATTGTCCAAGCACAACGTCAATGCCGAGGTCTTCTACGAAAAGGGGCCAGTCTCGCTGCGTGTGGCTTATACGTGGCGATCGAAGTTCCTGCTGACCGCGACGGACGTGATCTTCCCTTATTATCCGATCTACAACGCCGCCGAGGGCCACCTCGACGCCTCGGCCTTCCTGACGGTGGCCAAGGGCCTGCGTGTCGGCGTTCAGGCGGTCAACCTGAACAACGAGGTCACGAGGACGCTGCAGCAATATACGACCGCGGGTGCGATCGGCCCGCGTTCCTACTTCACCGAAGACCGCCGCTACTCGTTCATCCTGCGCGGCAGCTGGTAATAAGTTCCAACCAACCTTCGAACCCCCTTCGCCCATGGCGGAGGGGGTTTTTCTTTGGGCGACACAAAGCGCGCTCGGTCTTCCGCCGCGCTAAATCACGCAGCCGCCGCGATCTGCCGCAGCGCCTGCTCGAACGCCTCGGGCGGCTGGCCGCCCTGGATCAGATATTTGTCGTCGATGATCACCGCGGGCACGGCATGGATGCCGCGCGATTGCCAGAGCTGTTCGGCATCGCGCACCTCCTGCGCATAGCGGCCCGATTCCAGCACGTCGCGCGCGGCTTCGCGGTCCAGCCCTGCCTCTGCGGCCAGCGCGACCAGCACGTCCCGGTCGGACGGGTCGCGGCCTTCGCTGAAATAAGCGCGGAAGAGCGCGTGCTTGAGCGCGCTCTGTCGCCCCTCCAGCTCCGCCCAATGCAGCAGCCGGTGCGCATCGAACGTGTTGTAGATGCGGCGATCCTCGTTGAGGCCGGGCATGGTGAAGCCCAGCCCCGCGGCGCGTTCGCGGATCATCTCGCGGTTGGCGGCAGCCTGTTCGGGCGTGGAGCCATATTTGCGCCGGATATGCGCGACCACGTCCTCGCCCTCGGGCGCCATGTCGGGGTTGAGCTCGAACGGCTGAAAATGCACGTCCGCCTCGATCGCATCCCCGGTCCGCTCCAGCGCCTGTTCAAGCCCGCGCAGCCCGATCACGCACCAGGGGCAGACGACGTCGGACACGAAATCGATCTTCATGCGGCGGGCCATGCGGGTGTTCCTTCCTGGTCATGCCGTTACGGCAGGACGCAAGATGGGAAGCCGCGCGCGGAATTCCACGCCTGCGTTGCGCTCAGAAGGAGGGGTATAATTGCTCCCGCCGGCGATAGTCCTGAAACCGGGTCAATCGCAGGCCGAGCATGCCATGGCGCTCGACGGAGCGCTGCCAGGCTTCGAACTCATCGGGGCTGATATTGTAGCGCCTGATCGCTTCGATGCGGGTCAACAGTCCGCCTCGAACCGCGCATACCACCTCCGCCTTGCGCCGGATGACCCAACGGCGCGTCGTCGGCGGTGGCAGCTTGTCCAGCGTCAGTCGCTCGCCCATCGGGCCCAGCGCCCATTTGGCCGGCTGATGATCGCCCCTGTCGTGCGGCACCATCTCGTCCCTCCTTGAAGGGTAATCGACTCGGATTATCAATGTCATACGCCTGACGCGGCCGCTCGGACGCGCGCAAACTGATCCAAGCTCGCTCCTAATCGGAGGATCATGCGCGGGCCTTCGCTGACGGGCGAAGCGCCGAGGGATGCGCTCATAGGCACCGGCCGGCTCGATCCTGCCTGTGGCGCCCCCGGGAGCGCGGAGCGCTAAGCCGAGGCGACAATCGATATCTTGCCGCCCAGCGCGGCCCGAGACGATCTGCCTCTATCGAGGAACGAACGGGATGCTGGTGCTGCCGGTGAGGATTGAACTCACGACCTCAGCCTTACCAACACGGAAAAAGCTTCTTTTCCATTGAGCCTCGTTTCTAGCCGATTTTGCGAATAACGCAATTAAATCCATTAGTTGTGGTCCCTTAGACCATCCTTTATATATCCGGCTGTCGCCGTCCGTTCGATTTCGGGTGGATACGAACTGGATTTGCGAGCTCGCGGTTGCCCACGAATTATGGGAACGGTAGCACGCATCGGATGCAGTGGAGGCCGGGATGGCTGAGCAGAGACGTTTAACGAAGCGCATGATTGATTCCTGCCAGCCCGTGAAGGGTCGCGCAGTGTTTCTCTGGGACGGAGAGCTGCGCGGCTTTGGATGTAAGGTGGAAGGCGCCGGCACGAAATCCTTCGTCCTCCAATATCGCAATGCCGAGCGCAGAAAGCGGCGTTTGGTCATAGGCCGTTACGGTGTGGTGACCCTTGAGCAGGCGCGAGACGATGCCCGGATCAAGCTTGGGCAGATCGCCAAGGGTGAAGATCCCGCTGACATCAAGCAGGCGTCCAAGAGTGGCCTGACCGTGGGCGCCGTGTGCGATTGGTACCTCACAGAAGCCCAAGCTGGCCGGCTGCTCGGCCGAAAGCGCCAACCCATCAAAGCATCGACGCTCTACATGGATCGCAGCCGGGTCGAGACACACATCCGACCCCTACTCGGCCGGCGGCCGATCGCCGCGCTGATCCTGGCCGACATTGAGAAGATGCAGACCGATATTGCCGCGGGGAAGACCGCGAAGCCGCGCGGCGAAGGACGCGGTCGTGCGACTGTCGGCGGAAAGGGGGCCGCCTCGCGCTCCGTAACCACCCTGCACAGCATTTTCGCGCATGCGATGCGGCACGGTCTGATCGAGAGCAATCCAGCAACTGGCGTGCGTAAATTCCCCGACCAGAAAAAGACACGGCGCTTGAGCCGCGCCGAGATTTCCCTGTTGGGTCGGGCGCTCAGGGAGTTCGAGCTTATCGAACACCCGGTCGGCCTGGCGATCGTTCGCCTGCTCGCGCTCAGCGGGCTGCGGCTCAACGAGGCGCAAGGCGCCGAGCGCAAGTGGGTATCGGATGAAGGCTATATCGCATTCGGAGATACCAAGTCGGGCGCGCAGATCCGCATTGTGGGGCAGCCGGCGCTTAAAGTGCTGCGGGCACAGCCGGTGCTCGAGGGAAGCCCCTATGTCTTCCCGTCAGACGGCGGCCAAGGGCATTTCGTCGCCGCAGACGGCGTACTCGGCCGCATCTGCAAACATCTCGGCTGGCAGGACGTGACCGCGCACACGCTACGTCACACATTCGGGAGCATGGCCGGCGAGCTGGGCTATTCGGAACTGACAATCGCGGCGATGCTGGGACATGCGGCGGGTTCGGTGACGAGTCGCTACGTCCATCTCGATGAAGCCGTCCAATCAGCGGTCGAACGTGTTTCAGCGGAAATCGCTCAGCTCCTGGATGGTGAGGCGGCGAAGGTGGCGCCCTCAGGCAACGTCTTTTCGATCGGCGCGCCCTCTCTGTTGGCTGGAGGATTTTCGGGCGCGGGGCTGGTCAGCATCCGTCAGAGCGCGGCGGCCTCATGACGCTACAGTGCAGCCGAAGGCACGGCGATAGTCAGCCGCGTAAGAGCCTCCTGCAAGCTCTCCCTGTATGGCGGATGCCAGAGGATTTCGTGGATCGCTTACGGCGAGTGGACCGAATGGTGGGTCCGAGATCAGCGGATGGCGAATACCGGACAAATCAAGCCAACTACGCCAATCATCGTGAGCGCATTGACACATGATGTGCAATTCTGCACATTATGTCCATATGGGCACAATCCCTTTCCCTGCCGGCGTCCCCGCCATCCGACGTTATGGGCTCGGCGACCGCCTTCCCGTTCAGGCCCAGCGAATCTGGCTGATCCTGTCTGGCTTCGTGAGCGGACGGGAAATACGGTCTTCAAGCGCGCTGACACTGACATATGGCGAACTTGCACTCCGCATGGGGTATGCCGATACGCGGGCCGGCCACATGCTCTCCCGCCAACTAGGCATAGTGGGAAATTATTGCCTGATGAACGATCTCCCTGCTCTGAACGCGATGGTCGTCAACGCCGTGACCAAAGAGCCGGGCGGCGATGTCGTCCTGACGCCCGGACGTACCTTTCGGCAGGAGCTAAGCGCGATCTACCGTCAGGATTGGTATGAGGTAGGCGTCCCGACGACCGGCACGCTGCGAAAAGTCTGGGAGTCGATGTGAGCGTCAAATCCACTAGGCGGCCACGGGCCAGAGGGTCGAGACGGTTGCCCGGAATCATCGTCAAACCTGAAGTGAGAATGCCAACCGTCGACCTGCCCCGTGTATGAATTTTACAAGCCACTCCGAAACTTCTTACGCCGTTTCAACCTTTGGAGCGGCTTGGGTTCTACCTACTGTTACACGCAATACCTGCAGTTCGGGCAGGCTTTGCCCGAGCAGCTAAAGAACCATGCTCTTCGGCTGGGTCAGTCAAATCTCAAAGCCGGTCTCTATGGGCATTTGGTCGAGCTGCTCGCGCGAGAAATTATCCTCAATGGGCAGGTGCGCGGTGGAAAGCAGCTGAGCACAGCCGGCGATGCGTTCAAGGCGATGACCATGATCCATCGGCTCGACGACAAGTCGTGGGGACTGCACGGGTCGCGCTCGGAAGACATTATCCTTCAATTGTCGCGGATCGCATTTCAGCAGTTCCCATGGCAATCCCCGCCGACAAATGGCGTGCTTGCGCGCTATCACATGCTCTACTCTCACCCGTTGGTCGCGCCGATGGTCGAGGCCGAGTTCGGGATGTCGACTGGCGAGCTCTTCCAGCTTATCCTGCTGTTTGCCGAGGAGATGCTTCGACGTCCGACCCTCGCCTTCGAATTCCTACCGGCGGCCGAGGGGTCCATTCGCGCGCCCGTGCTGGCGCTTTCAGACCGGATTTCGCGTTCGTGCGACGACCTTCGGACGGCGATGGTCGAGCGTCAAAGTTATGACGTGAATTGGGCCTACAGCTTCAATCCGCTCCGGGCCTATCCGTTGGTTCACGCTGGCAATCCGCGTTCGATCATGTGTCCGGCGCCGTCGCTCCTCCTTCAACGCCTGACAGACGGCCTCTATTTCGATCTCATGCGGGCGGATCGGGGGTTCGGAAACGCCGTAGGCAAGGCATTCGAATGCTATGTCGGAAAGGTGATGGAGCGGATCGGCAAGGACGCGTTTGAGCTGCGGGAAGAGGCATGCTGGGGCAAACCTGAGCGTCGAAGCGTCGACTGGATTATCATCGATCAGAGCGCAGCGCTGTTCGTCGAATGCAAGCTTGGTCGGCTTGATATCGCATCGCAAACCGAGATTGCGCCGGAGCCACCTTTTATCGCCGCGATCGAACGCCTCGCTGGGAATGTCGGGCAGCTTTACGCCACGCTCGGCGAAGCACTTGCGGGCGGGTATCCGCATTGGAAGCCTGACGGTCGACCCGTGCATCCGGTCGTGGTGACGTTCCACGAATGGTTTTGCTTCGGCCCCTTTTTCTACAAGCATCTCGACAAGCTGGTGGATGCAGAATTCGAGAAACGCGGGCTGGATCGTATCCTGCTGGAGCACCATTCCTACAGCGTGTGCTCGATCGCGGAATTTGAGGGACTGCTCGCGGCTTGCGGAGTGGCCAGCATCGACAGCGTTCTGTCGGAGAAGAACTCACCAGACCATCGGCAGTCACTGTTGCGCGGATTTCTTGCCGATCGCTATCCGGGCGCCATGAGCAACGCGATGGGCACCTTTGAGGACGGCATGGACCTCGTCATCGACGGGCCTTCCCGGCTGACCCGGAACTAGCGTGGCAAGTCTTTGCGGTCTGAGAGATAGGCTATCCCTGTCCGCCCATCGTCAGGTTCGACCAGTTCGGAAAGCGGCCTCGGGTCGCGATCGCATTGAGGATCTGGGTGACAAGCCTATCGGCCTCGCTGAGGTCGACTTTCGACTTCTTGGGTAACGTGCCTTCATGTACGGCTTTGGACCGCGCGTGGTAGAGCGCTTTGATCTCGCCGACGATGGTCGCGCGTTCTTCGGCGTTCTGTCCCAAGAGCCATGCCGCTCGACTGCCGATTTTGTGTGTGATCTCCGTATTACCGGAAGGGTCGCCGTGCATTAGTGCAATCTCGGCGGCAATGCCGAGCTCGAGCGCTTGATCAACGGCACTTCGCGCCAGCCGGGCGCGACCCAGTCGGTCGATTGCCCGTGTCAGGCTTTCGATTTCGAGGAAGGTGACGAGCTGATCGAATGCCCGTTTGACGGCCGTGGCTGCGGTTGGAAACGCTACAACAGGATATGCCGCGATCGGCCGGGAGGCGATATTGCCATCGCCGCCCACGAACAGCGATTCGCGGTCGGGCACCGACATCGAGATAGGCAGTTCGACATCTCCGATGCCAGCCAAAAGACAGGCCAGCCTGACCTGCTGTCGGACGCGCTCCCGCTCCGTAGCTACAGGGCTAGTTTCGCTGCTCTGGCCGCCAGGACCGTCGTCCGACTGCACTTCGAATGCAGGTTCGACCCGGTATGATTGCGTGAGATAACATGTTCCGGTTGGGAGGTTGGAGAACGCCATCCAATGGTGGATCGGGTGAGGCTTCCACCATGGCGAAACCTCGGATGCTGGAATAATCCTGATGCCTTCAGCAAGTTCGCAAATCGCATCGATGTCGACTCCGAAGATCGGAGAAACGTCGAGGTAGGTTGCCGAATTGCGCGCTAACTCATGATCGAAGGCCGCTAGAATGTCCTCGGGGGTTTCACCGGCCACGAGGCGATCTACCGCCCAGTCGCCGAAGCGGGTGCTGGCGACGAGGCCGCCACCATCGCCAGTAAAGATGCGGGTCGCAGCATAAGCGCGAAAGGGAGGTAGAGTGGCCAACCCATCGAGGCGCTGGACCGCTTCCGGACGCCATTGCGCGAAGTGCTTCCCCCGATGGATGTCAGTCAACTCCCGGCGGATCATCTCAAGCAATTCGATTGCGGCAGTGTTCGTCACTATCCCCCCAGATGCCATAGTCGTTCAGCCGCCTTGATAGCGGACTTGCGCCTGATGGGGAGCAAGATGGCGCCATGTCAGCGATGGCTCCAGAATGGCGGAACAAAAAGCAAGGTGTCGGCAAGCTGATCGCGACAGGGATCACTAAAGACACTATGCTAATCGTCTAGGCGCGGGGGCGTCCAACGAGATCGGGAAAATGGGCGGGGGATATGCAGGAAGACGCCTATAGGGCTTGGCTAGGGACCCTTCCGATCGTCGACAAGACCACGGGCAACCAGACTTCGCGTATCCACCGCTTGGAAATAGCATTCGGCGACCTCGATACCGCGTTCGATGCCGATGGGATGGCGGCGGTGATCGCCGCGCTCCAATATTCCTCAAAGGACGGCGCGGCGAAAAAGCCGCTCCCACCGGGCATTGTCTCGAAAGGCGATTACTACCGAACGATGTCGACCCTGCGTCATGCCGCAGGCAAATATCGCTCGTTTCGCATTTGGCAGGCGGAAAACCAGCCCGTCATGCCGGTTCCCGAGACCTTCGCGCCGCTGGCACAACCGAAATCCGCTACGGGCCGATCGGTGCCACCGACGGGATACTGGATTTTCCAGGCCAATCCCACGCGGTGGGATGCCGATGCGTGGGCATCATCAGGCGAGAGGTCGTTGCTCTATTATGTGACTCCGCATGATCGCGATTTGATCCAGCTCGGCGATCTTGGCGTGATCCGTCGAACAGCCCATCGGGGAACTCCGGCTGCGATCGTAGCGCTGGTCGAAGTCGTGGAGGCGACCAGGCAGCAGCCTGAGCTGGATCCCAAATTCTTTATCGATCCAGTGCTAGGCGCAAAGCCAGAATATCGCGTGCGCCTCGAGCGGCTCGCCACATTCGATGAGCCTGTCATCGCGAAAGACCTACCCACTGACGAATCCTTCGACCTGCTGCGCAAAGGCCTGCAATGGGCCACGACGCCATTTCCGGCAGCCGGCTTCGCCCACCTGGCCCAACTCGCCGAGTTCACACCGCTCGACCTCGCGGCGATCCGAGGCTCGCGCTCCCACGCAGGGCTGAAGACGTTGCAAGCGATGGCGGCAAGCCTTGCTCCAAAGCAGCGCGTCGTGGTCAGCCGCCGGATCGAGCGCGGGCCGATCGGCGATAAGGTGAAAGCCGCGCGCAAGCACCGCTGCCAGATCTGCGAAGCACTCGGGCGCGATGCGGTCGCGTTCGTCAAAAGCAGCGGTGAGCCTTATGCTGAAGCGCATCATGTTGTCTTGGTGAGCACGCTGCAAGCCGGTGTGCTCGAAGCGACCAATGTCATGGTGCTGTGCCCCAATCATCATCGCCAGGCGCATTATGGCGTGTTCGAGATACTCGCGGCCGACGGCACCAGCTGGACCGTCAAGATCGACGGGAAGACGTTGACCATCCCTCAAACAGCGATCTGGTGAAGGTCGAAACGATGCTCCACAATTGCCCCCCACCAATGGCCCTCCTTAACCGCTGGCTTCGCGGCGCTGCCCGGGTGAACGGCAATTACGGACATTTGCTGTTCGAGCAGGTGGAGCCGATCGATGACGGGGTGATCGCCGAGTTGCGGCCGTATTTCGAGTCCGCGCACCTCGACGCGCGTGACGTGTTTCACCGCGCGGCCCGGATCGACTTGCATCCCGATGCCGACGGACCGGGCGGCAATGCGCAATATCCCAATTGTCTTCCCGCGACTGCCAAGAAGGGTCTGTTCGGTGAAGTGATGGCCGGGCTGATGACGCAGGCTTATCAGTTCGTCGGCGGCCACCAATGGTCGATTCCAATTTTCCTGTTCCGCTACCATGCCGAGGTCGAGGCCTATATCTTCGACCTGGCCCGCGATCCGGCGCGCGTTCGTGAAATCTCCGGGCGCCACGGCAACGACTTTATCGCGCTCGGGATAGATCCGGCCACTGGCCAGGTGGTCCGGTTCATCGCCGGCGAGGCCAAATGGCGCGCTTCACTCACGCCGAGTGTGATGGACGAGATGATGCTGGGCGGCTGGACCGGCCCGCCAGAGGCGCGGGTCCGCGCCAATGATGGTGTCTGGAACGAGCTCAACCGCGGCCTGGCGGCGCCCCAGGGCCTGGAACAGATGCATCGCCTGCTGTGCGAGAAGGCACGAGAGCAATATGCCGAAGCGATCGTATCGCTCGACCGTGCCCTGCTGATCGGCGGTGCGCCGCTACCCCGAACCGATTTGGTCTTTGTGGCTGGAAACAAGGCGGCCCGACGAAACCCCGGCGAGACCTACCTGCCGGGCGCCGCGCCCCCAGCGGACTACACTGCAGGGCGGCCGCTCCAGGTGGTCGAGCTGGTTGTCCAGGGCGGCGTCGATCTAATCGAGCGGCTTTATCGCTCTCTCTGGGCCAACCCCTGATGGCGCGGCTCGACGAAGAGCGCCGCGCGCTGGCGATGAATATTCGCTTCAATCGGGCGGCCGAGAATGAACTGACGCCCGCGCAGGCCCGCTTGTTCGTTCGAAGCCTGCAAACCTCATGGCAGGTGCCGCCGATCGCGTGGGGGCCGCGAGAATCGCATGAGCAGTTCGATGATGCGCGGCGGCTTTTGCATGCCGCAGGGATCTTCAGAGAGATTGACGGCGAGGGCTCGCCAGAATCGCTCGACTGCTATCGTCGCGCGGCCGAGTTGCTCGAATGGCTCGCGCGATCCTCAGACCCGGTGACGCGCGACGTGCCGGTTGGCCTACTCGCTGCAGGAGCATACCAGCTCGCTGGACTACCGGCGATGGCGACCAGTTTGCTACGCCAAGGTCGATACGGTGGCGGCGTCGCCGAGATATTTGCCGCCTTTCTCGGTGCAGATTTCGAACGGCTTCTCGCGCGCGCCGCGGCTTTTTGGAGCGACCACGCAGCGCTGACCGGCCGCGACGGCTCTGGGCCGATATTGGCCATCGAAGACGACGCCGATTCCGAGACGGACGATCCTGCCGAGGACGAGGCCCAAGGCGCTTTCGTGGCAGGCGAACCGGATGTGGGCGAGGCGCCACGCGCGGACAGCAAGGTCGGCTGGTATGTGGTGGTCGAGCTGGTGAGGGCCGTTGGTCTAATCGGCGACAGCCTGCGTCGGGGCAATGATGGCAGGCTCGAGCAGGCGATCGACAAATTGTCTGGGCTCAGCGCGCTGGCGACCCGCCTGTCCAGCGATGAGCTATGGATCCTGATCAACCTTGTCGAGGCGACCGCGAGGCGCTTTGCGGCCAACAGCCTTCATGGCCGCGTCGCGCGGCTCGCCGCACGCGCGCCAGAGCAGCAGCTTCGTATGTGGCGGTTCGCCCGCGAGCAATTCGCCCGTGGTCGGGGCGTCTTGTGGACGTCGCAGGTCCAGGGTCTCGACCGACTGATCGCGAGCGACAGCTTTGCCCTCTGTACGCCGACTGGATCGGGAAAGACGCTTGTCGCCAATCTGGCGATCGTGAAGGAGCTGCTCCTCGTCGATGCGCCACCAGGGCAGGCGCCGCTGGCGCTGTATCTCGTGCCATCGCGGGCCTTGGCCAGCGAGGTGGAAGCAAAGCTGACGGCGGAACTTGGCAGCGACCTGATCGTGACGGGCCTCTATGGTGGGGCTGACTGGGGCATCACCGACTATTGGCTGACCGCCGATCGCCCTGTGGTGCTGATCGCGACCGTCGAGAAGGCCGAGGCGCTAATGCGCTATGTCGGCCACTTACTCGTCCAGCGGCTGCGCCTTCTCATCATCGACGAGGCGCATCAGGTGGTTAGCGAGAGCGACGCCGGGGCGCAGGAAGCGCTTGCCTCACACAGTAGCCGCGCGATGCGGCTCGAGGCGATGGTATCACGGCTCCTGGCAATCAAGCCCGACATGGCGCGGATCGCGTTGACCGCGGTCGCTGGCGGCGCCGCGCTCCCTGTTGCCCAGTGGATTGAAGGTCGGATGGATGCGACGCCGGTTGGGCTCAGCTATCGCAGCAGCCGACAGCTGATTGGTGGGCTGCGGGTCGATTCCCGGCGCGCGCCGGAAGCCGTGCTCGACATCATGAACGGGCAGACACTCTATGTTCGCGGGCGCGACGCACCGGTCTACCTGCCGCTGCGCATCCCGGCGATGCCGCTTCCCGCCGCGATCATCCGAAACAGCTTGCCGCACTACAATCAGCTCTATGTGCTTTGGACCGCGCTGCATCTGCTCGAGGGCAATCGGCGGGTTCTGATATCTGTGGCGCAGTCGCCCGAAAGGCTGATGAAGCGCTATGCGGAAGCGTTTGACCTCCCCGGCTGGCAGAATGTGCCACCGTTCGTTCCCCCGGCCGATCTCGATGGACAAGCGCGCTATCAGGAGACCCGCGCGGCCTGCGTCGATTATTGCGGTGAACAATCGTTCGAGGTGCGACTGCTCGATCACGGTATCGCCACAAGCCATGGCCAGATGCCGCAACGTCTACGGCGGCTCATGACGGATCTGATCGATCGCAGAATCTGTCCGGTCACCTTGGCGACGGCGACATTGACGGAAGGTGTGAACCTGCCGTTCGACATCATCTTCCTGACCAGTCTGGAACGGCGAAGTTTTGACGCGCAGGCGCAGCAGCCGATTGTCGTGCCGATGTCGACTGCGGAATTCCGCAACCTGGCGGGCCGAGCCGGACGGCCGGGCGCCGCCGAATCAATCGAGGGCATCACGCTGGTAGCAGTACCCGAGGCACCCTCAACCACAGCGCCGGGACAGCGCAACGAGCAGTTGAATCAAATCCAGCGGGCGGCGCAGGACTACAACAATCTGCTCGGTCGGCTTCAGGCAGAAGACGCCGGTGGTGTCGTTCACAGTCCGCTGGTCGTGTTGTTACGCTCGATCTGGCAAAAGGCGGCGGCTCAGCTCGGCCTGCAGACGCTGGAGCAGTTCCTGGCTTGGCTGGAAGCGACGCTGCCCGAAGCGGCCGGTGCCAATCTCGGCGTCGGCTCGCGAACAACGGCTGATCAGCTCGGCGACAGCCTTGATGAGCTCGACGGGTTTCTTCTCGCCGCCAGCGAGGAACTGACGCGGATTGAGCTGGTGGGAATAGATGGTGCTCGAACCGAAGCGTTCCTGCGCACCCTTTGGCAGCGCACATTCGCCAGGGTTGCCGCCGCCGAGGAAGCGTGGCTGGAAGCTAGTTTCATCAAGCGGGGGCGAGCCTTTGTCGAGAGGCTCTACCCGGATCCCCAGCAACGGCGGCGGCTCTACCAATATGGTTTCACACCCTATATCGGCCGCCGCTTCGAGCTGGTCGCCCCGCAGCTGATCGCCGAGCTTCAAGCGGCGGGCGAATATGGCACATGGACGGCTGAGCAGCGCTTCGCTTTGCTCGTCCGGCTTGGTGAGCGGGTGCGCGCGGAGCCCGGGATCGGCTTTCGCGTCCGCGACACGGTCGGCGACCAACTTGTTTTAGCCAACTGGCGCGGCGTCGTTGCATGGTGGATGCAACTGCCAGACGCCGTCGCACCGGACGCCGAGCGCCTTCGCGCGTGGCAAAGGTTTGTCACCGAGAATGTCGAGTTCAAACTTGGGGTCGCGGCTGGCGCGGCGGTGGCGCAGGCCTGGGGTCAGAATGCCGGCGCGCTGGAAACGCCCACCCTCGAGACTTGGCGCGCTACCAGCGGGCTGCCCTGGGTCGGGTTCTGGTTCCGCGAGCTGCTGCGTTGGGGAACCCTCGATCCCTTCATCGCCTTCGCGCTTGCGCAAGGGATGGCGCGAACGCGCGAGGAAGCCGCCGCCCGGCGTCCAGCGTTCGAAGCCTGGCTTCTCCAGGAGGGATTCGATCGCGACCCGGAGACGTTGATAGATCCGCAACGCTTCCTGGCGTGGCAGCGATCGCTCGCGGAACAGAGAGACGCCGGCGACGTGGTACGGGCGAGCGTTGCGCAGCTCACGCAAGTGGACGGGCGGCGGGGAACCTATGATGTGCGCCCCATTGTCCGCGCCGACGGGATCGACTGGATCGATGCGGCGGGATACTCGGTCGCCCGCTCGCCTTATTCCGCGGCATTGCTGACCGCCCGCCCCGATCGGCACGATTTCAGGGTGACTGCCTGGCCAGCGGTCGAAGTGACCCGGACTTACTGACGCGCCATGAAGAAACGCCTTTCAAACGTCAGCGAGCAGCGCCTGTATGAGGAGATCATCGGTACGGTCGGCCATTACCGCGCGGAAATCTACCGCAAGGTCCGTGTCGCGGACGTCGTCGATATCAGCGCTCTCCCGGCACGTACCGCTGGGACCTACGCGCTACAGGCGCATTTCGACATCTGTGTGTGTACCGAGGACCAGATGCCCGAATTTGTTATCGAGTTCGATGGCGGCGGTCATGATCCACGGCATGACGGAAAGAAGGACGGCATCGCGGTTGCAGCGAACCTTGCCATGTTTCGGATCGATGAGACGCTGCTGAACCGGGCGCAGCGCGGCATGACGTTCCTTCAGTATCTCGTCCATACATGGTTTTTGGGCGGCGAATTCCGCCGCATGCGCGAGACGGGCGAGATTTCTGCAGACGAGCCCTTCGTCATGAGCGGATTTCTCAGAACAGACGCGAAAAATATATTCGACTCCGCGTTCGATTTCAGAAGTCCCGCCGTCAGTAAGCTGAACCTGATCATGAGACGCGCAGGATTTTGCAGCGACCCGTTCGATCGGTTACGAATGTCCTCTCTCATCTTGGGTCGCGACGATTCCAGTTTTATCGGATTTGCCGCAATTCCGCTTGGTGGTTCGGTTTGCTGCGGGCGAGCGCGCATTGATATTGGAACACCGTGTTTGGGCGGGCTGGAAGAGTTGCCATTTGGCTGGTCGGCGCTCTCGGACTTTTGCGAAGGCCTGGTCGTCGAAGATTTATGCGACAATGTCGATATGACGTTGGCTGGCGGAGGGCATGCCGCTCTCCGCCACTCTGATGTGTTGCGTGAAATTGGGGGCCTACAAGCGGCCGGCTATCGGCTGCTGCGCGGCATGAGCGGGCCGGACACGCCTTCTTTGGAGCGTGTGCAGCCGCATTAAGAGAATAAGCTGCTCATTGAATCTGCGGCGGCTCGTCAACCACCGCTGTTGCGAGCCAACTCTCGAAGGTATCTGGCTGAGGCGGGAAAACGACCTCCGTTCCAGGATTTTCCCATTTTCCGAGCCCATCCATCACATAAGCGCGGTCGACCATTTCGTCCTTCGTGCCAACGCGCAGCACGCCACGCGTATAGGCCCACTGACCCATCAGGATTGGCTGGCCGATCCCGCAATCATCGTCGATTTCATAGGCGGTAACTGTGAAAGTAGCGCCGGTCACGAGCAATCCCCGCTCGGCCATGGTCTTCAAGAGCTGGGTTGCTTCGAGCTCTAGCCTGACCTGCGCGACGGCGCCGGAGGGAATCCGGTCGGGACCGAGGGGCACGCAGAAGGCCTGGAGATGCTCGACGAGTTCCGCTTGGTCGAGATCGGTCAGCTCAACGAATGCAAAATCGAGAGATTCGCTGCCGCCGATCAAATGCACGAGCTGCCGGCCAGTCATGATAGTCTCGAGTGGCAGATATGGCTGGTCGTCTTGCGCGGTGTGGGCTCCGGTCAAATCGGTCGCTTGAAGATCGAAGGCCGCAGCAAGCGACGCGATTGTGTCAGCCGAGAGCCGCTCTCCTCGCTCGGCGCGTTGGACCGTGGCGAGCGCCAGGCCTGAACGCGCGACGAGATCCTCCTGGGTCATCGCGCGGTCCTTCCGCAGCTTTTTCACGCGATCGCCGAGTGCCATGATAGGCATATACTGATTCATTGTCCGTTCCTCCATTGCTGAAGGCCGGATTGTCGAGGAATTGGCGCACTTCAGGCCACTTCAGCGGGCCTCAGATTGGACGTCACTGGATCATGGTGAACCATGTCGCTTGAGCGCAGAGAAGCCCTTGTCGAGGAGATCGTGGAGCTGCAGCCCTCGATACGCGGGTTTGTGCGCGATCTTTCCACAGACCTGACGGCCGGATCATGGGATTTGGTGTCGTACAGCTTTCAGCGCGGTTTCGAGGCCATGTGGGATCTGGCGCGTGCGGATCACTCCGGGCTGCTGTTGAGACCGTTGCTGCTGCTTTGGCGCCAGAGCGTTGAACTCGCAGTTAAGGCGGCGGTTCTCGAGATCGCGGGACGGATTGAGGGCAGACCCGGCCATAACCTTGAGCTGCTATTTCAACAGCTTCTGCAGGTTCGCGCTGCAGCAGGCTGCGACGACGATGACGATCTTACCCGGAACGTGCAGGGGATGGTTGCCTTGGTCCAATCCTTTGATCCTTTCGCGGACCGATTTCGCTATCCCACCGAGAAAGGTGGCAAGGCGTATGAAGGGTTCGATGTCGATTTGGATGAGCTGTTTCAGGCCTACTGGATCGTTGTCACCTGGTGCGAAGGTGCCGTTATGGAGCTCAAGGGGGACTATTGATGAGCCGGAATAGCGCCATCGAGAGCGCGATCGGCGCCTTGGCGAACACGATGCGGTTGTATGTCGAGTGCCATATGCGGTTCGGGGGGCTGTTCAAGATCGATCGCGAGGAGGCGGTCAACAATTTGGACCGAGCTTTCGAAGCGAAGTTGGAAGCCTTCCACGCGCTCTACGATGTGTCGAAGACGCAGTTTCCCTATTTCCACCACGGCGATACGGCCCTGCTGATCGCCGTACGGAATGCGATTCACCATCGTGACCATCCGTTGTTTCGGAGCCTGTATTTTCGGCTGTTTCTGGATGGCACGCCCGACCAGTGGCCGGGCGCCTCCTTTCTGCTGGCAAGCTACCCGACGCGTCATGGGGAGCCCATCCATATGAATCACTATATTCGCCTGGATGACGTCGAGGCGCGGCTCGACCCTGGCGTCGGGTCGGCTCACTTAGATCCGATCATTAGGCCTGACAGGGCAGAGCAAAGGTTCATGTTAATCGAACGCGAGCTTGGAATTGCTACGGTCCGGCAACATGCCTTGGTTGAGCGCTATCCAGACGATCAGGTCTACCTGGATTTGATGCCGATATTCACGTCTGCGGTTTGCCGGGTGTTCACGGCGATGAAGGCAGCAGGCATCACGTTTAAGGGTTATGACGCGAATGCCTATGTGGGGCCATTCACCTCAGAAATTGAGGTTGATCTTGAGCATCCCATTTTCTCCGTGTTTCGCGTCGGAGCGTGAAGCTCGCCGCGGTTCGCGCTCATCGATCTCTCCGGCGTTCTTTTGGGCGCGCAAATCCGCTAGCATCGAGGGATGAGTGCTAAACCCTTCAAGCCAAAGCGGGTGGTCGTCTACGCTGTTGGACTGGAAAAATATCATAGCCGTCCGACGGGACAGATTCCGGACGTCCGATACGCGGTGGCCGATGCGCAAGCGTTCGTCGGGGCAATGCGTGATCTGTGGAGTGGGAAGGTCGATGTTTTCGAGGAAGACATCCTCGCTGATGCCGAAGCCAGCCTTACGCGCATATCGGACGATCTTGGATGGAAAATCCGCAACCTCGACGCCGACGATCTGTTCGTTTTTTATTATGCGGGGCACGGATTTCACGGCGTTGGCGGCAATCGTATCACTGCTGCCGACACCAATATCGCTCATCTCGAGACCACCACAGCGCTCATCCGGGAGATAATCACCGACCCGTTGGAAGAGAGCGCGTGCGAGCATTCGTTGCTATTTATCGACGCCTGCGCCGCCGATCTGCAGGATGGATTTGGAACGCGAGATGTAGTCACGAGCATGACTGCCGCCGACTACAAATCCTTCCTGGAAGCGTCCGAATATTCTGCGGTTTTCCTTTCATGCAAACCGAAAGAAAAATCGTTCTCCTGTCACAAGCTCAAGCACGGTGTTTGGACCTGGCATCTCGTGCAGGCCTTACTCGGCAAGGCGGATAACGCGATTGACGCTCAACGCTGGGTCACCGACGCTTCACTTCGGACCTATCTGACCGAAAGCGTGAGCAAATATGTTCGCGACGTTATGGCTATGACCTCGGCACAGACCCCGCAGGCGAGGATTACGGCAACCGGCAGCTTCCCAATACGCCATGTGCCTGTGCCGACGTTGCCTCCGCCGCCAACCGATCTTTCCGGCTTTCGTCTGGTTCCGAAGACGACAGCGCTGATGTCTGAAACGGGTGGCGCCATTCGATCGCTGCCCGGATATAGGCCGACAAAGCATGTCGTCCCTAAGAAACGCACAGCAGCGGCCAGCAATTTCGTCAGCGGCCTACTGGCCGGGGATGTCGAAACTAAGGGACGCGATGCCTTAGCGGCGGTGCAAACGGCAACCCGGCTACGTTTGGCCGATATCGAGGTGATTGAGGAAAGCGCGGTCTATGAGTTGCGCGGTGAACGCTTCGCGTTTGTGATCTCGGGTGATCAGGACTCTGAGGATCCTTCCCAATGGCATATGCAGACCCGCCTCGAGTTGAACGATGATTGGGAATCTCTGGCCGATGAGCTTGATGAGGCGTTTGGGAATTCCTTCAACATTGTCGAAGTTGCCATTGAGCGTCCTGACGCTTCATTGTCTGAATTAGCGGACCAGATGGAGGATTTGAAAGAGACGTTCGGGGGCAGCGTGACGATTGAGGGACCGGTCGCTTCCTATACGGGAGAGATGCTCGGCTTTGAGATCGACCTAGGCCGTATGACTGCGCGACTTAGGCTGAAAAGGAAGTATTCGCTGCAAGGGGCGCTCGAAGAAGCGCGACGCTGGCATATGGCGCTCAGCGTCTAAAGATCGTAACCGGCGCCGAAAATGTGGGTTTCGGAACCACAATTCCGCCGACGTCATTTGGAGCCTGACCGTTGTCGTTTTTGACAGCGTAAGTGCCTTCGCGATTCTGCTCAGAGCACAAATGCTGTCTGCACGGGCTCCGCTCCAATCTCCTCCACGTCGAATGTTCGCGCAGGCGGCGTCACGAGCAGGTCTATCTCGGGCACGGTGCCGTCGAGCCAATGCATCACTTGGCGCCGCTGGATGATCGCACCGTGGCGCTCCTGATATCGTGCGACCTCAGGATTGGCGGCGACCGTGATGACCCGGTAGCAGAGCGGCCAGTCGGCCATCGCCGGTTCCCAAATGCCGGCGAGATAGAAGTGATTGCCGCCGTCCAGCGTCACCCGATAGCGCTTATCGCCGACTGCCATGTGGAATTCGCTCGCCGGGATCAGACAGCGATGGCTCGGAAAGGTCTGCCCCTCCGAGCGCGCGAAGCGATAGGTGACCCCGGCGCTGAACCGCGGATCGGAACCCCAGGTCGCCTCCACCATTTCGATTTCGCTGGCATCCTCCGGGTTTCGCCGGATGATGGCGCGACGGCTTCCGAGCGGAGCTTCCGAATCGAAGGGTATTGGCGACTCCATAATCCTAGGAACATAATGGGAACAGCAACTGACCGCAAGGAAGGCTGACCAAGTGTGCAATGATTATCGTCTAGAGGTGGACGTCGCCTCGATTATTGAGGACTTCGACAGTCTGAAGATCAAGATCGAAACGCCCGAGGGCGTTCCCAACCTTGCTCCGCGGGCGGATATCAAGATCACCGATACAGCGCCGATCGTGCGCACCGGTGCCAGCCGCCTAGCGGGCGAACTCGTTCAGCGGCGATGGAGTTGGCCCGCGCCCAGCAAGAAGCCGGTCTACAATTTTCGATCGGACGGCCGTGAGTTCACCACCGGCCGCTGCCTGATCCTCGCCGACGGCTTCTATGAATTTACGACCCCGGAGGATCCGAAGAAGAAGCGCAAGGACAAATGGCTGTTCACGAAGAAGGGTGAGCCTTGGTTTTGCATTGCCGGCATCTGGCGGAGCAATCCGGACGTCGGTGAAGCCTTCACAATGCTGACGATGGAGCCGGGCCCCGATATCGCGCCGTATCACGACCGCCAGATCGCGATCCTCGATCGCTCCGACTGGGCGGACTGGCTAGACCCGTCGGTGTCGGCAAAGGGCATTCTCAAGACGCTCCCGGCAGGCAGCCTCTCTGTCGAGCAGGTGGGGTGACCGGCGACCCACCGGCGCACGTGCCCGAGGCCGAACCCGTACCCTCTCTCAATCGTTGAGCTCCAGCATATGGAGGCCACGATGACCAAACTCAGCACCGAAGACCGCGACGACCTGTCGAAGGGCTCGTTCGCATTCCCGAAGCAGCGCAAGGAACCGCTCGAAAACGCGAGCCACGTTCGCAACGCGGTCGCCCGCTTCAACCAGGTGAAGGATGTGAGCGACGACGAACGCGACGACGCCTGGAAGCGGATCAAGGCAGCGGCGAAAAAGCACGGTGTGGAGATCAGCGAGAAATCCTGGCGCGAGATCGGCAAGAGCTAACGACTCCAACCGACGCTCGGACGCGCCGTGAGCGGCTGCATCTGGGAGCAGCACGGGAGGGTTTGGGCCGTTCCTTAGATTTGCACTCGACACGTGCAGGTAAGCTATTCGCGGAAGCGGGCTTTACGTCGCGCTTGGAGGACCCACAGGCCGATGATCACGAAAAGGAACCACGCCCACACCCAATCGCCGGCGATTCCGGTGCCCATTATCACGAACGCGCCGAGGAACATGACCACGATGCCCGCGAACCCGGTGGATAATCCCCACGCGAGGTCGCTCACATGGCTTTCCCCTACCGGGTCATCGGGTTCCCACCCAGATGGGACACGCGGGTTGATGCTTACCTGATCGGCCTCCACGTCGGTCTTACGCGCCTTGCGGCGCTGATACCGCAGCGATCCGCGCGACCTTGGCGCAATGCCTTGATCTTTGAGGCCTGCCTGAATGAAGGCCCATAGGATTATGCACCCGATGATTACGATGACAGCCACGGCTCTCCCCCACGCCTAAGGGGAGTATAATCATCGATTGAATCCAAGCCAGGGCCTCGGCCGAGCGTCACGCATCGCACCTGCGGAGCACGTTGGTGGTTGACGAATCCTCCGACTCACCGGAACATAAAGCGAACAAGTGAGTCGATGTTACCCGATGTCTGTCCAACCGTCGTCCTTCGATCGGCCTTGCGCCGATCAGCTAGCCGCGCTCCGCGCGCAGCTTGCGCAGGCCCAAAGCCAGCGCGGGCCGGTGCTGGCTTTCGGGATTGAGGCGCTCGATAATCGGCTGGGAGCTGGTGGCATAGACGGCGCCGGTCTGCACGAAATCACTGCCGCTTCGCCGACGCTCGGTGACGATGCCGCCGCGACCTTGTTTGTCGCGGGTCTGGCGGCCCGGTTTGCCGCTGCGCCCGGCGCCAACGTCGCTTGGGCGCTCACCCGCTTCGATCTTTACGCGCCTGGTCTCGAACAGGCAGGGCTGCCGGCCGCCAAGCTGCTCTACCTCCAGGGCAAGAACGAGACGATGGCGCTCGCTCTCGCTGAGGATTCGCTACGCGACGGCAGTTTCGCCGCCGTGGTCGCCGAGGTGAAGGTCGCGGATCAGACCGCCACAAGGCGCCTGCAGCTGGCAGCCGCCGATGGCGCCACCCCGATGTTGCTGCTCCGGCGTTGGGCCAAGAGTAGCCGCGATCCGCTTGAACGTCCGTCCGCAGCGATGACGCGCTGGCGGGTCGGGTGCGCACCCTCAGTCCCGTTGCCCGCGCCGGGTGTCGGACGCGGCTGCTGGTCGGTCGAGCTGGTCCGCCAGCGGAACGGCAATCCATTCTCTATTGTGCTCGAGGCTTGCGATGACACGGGTCGCCTCGCTCTACCTGCCCCAGCTCGCCATCGAGCGGCTGCGGCGGTCGGAGCGGCCAGCCAGGCCGCTTGAACTGGGCGCTCCTGCGGCGCCGCTCCCTCCTCCGGTGGACGATGATCCCGGCGCCTGCTCGGTTCCTCGCGGCGGCGGCTGGCGCCCGGGCGCACGCTGGGCCCGCGAAGGCGGACTGAGCAAAGCCCAGGTTATTAGCCAAATGGCGCAACTACCGGCCCATCAGCGTCCGCCTATGCGGATGCTGGGGCGCCGCTCCGAGCCAGTCGATCATCCCTTCAAGGCGATGCCGCCCGACGAAGGCGGGCGCGGCGTGGCGCCGAAGCCCATTGTTGGCTTGCCGTATGATCGGCCAACGGTTCTGATCGAGCGTGTCGGGCAGCGAGACCTGATCCGCTCGGCGTGCCCCGTCGCGCTGTCGCTTGGCCTGACCCCCGGGATGGTAGCGGCCCACGCGCGAGCGCTCATCGCTGATCTCGACGTCCGGGACGCCGATCCGGTTGGCGATCAAGCCTGGCTCGATCGGCTGGCGCTTCATGGCGTCATGCATTGGACGCCGACCGCAAGCGTGTCCGGCGGCGATGGCCTGTGGCTCGACCTTTCCGGGACGACCCATCTTTTCGGCGGTGAGGAGCGCTTTTGCCGCCGGCTGCTCCGCTTCCTGCAGCGGCTGGGCTTCACGGCGCGCATCGCGATCGCCGGCACACCGGGTGCCGCGCACGCGCTGGCCCGCTATGGCGGCAGAGAGATTCTCATGCTCGATCAGGGCACGGAAGCGTTAGCGCTTGCCGAGTTGCCGGTTGCTGCGCTCCGGCTCGAAGCGGCGGCGCTGACGGCGGCGGCACGCTTCGGTCTGGAGCGGGTGGCGGACCTCATCCGGCTGCCGCGCGGTCCGATGGCAAAGCGGCTCGGCCTCGCGGCCGTCACCCGCCTTGACCAGGCGCTCGGCCATGTCGCCGAGCCAATCACTCCGGTGGTGCAGTTCGAGGCACCGCAGGTATCTCGTCGCCTGCTGGAGCCGATCGGAACGCCCGAGAGCATCACCCAAGTGATCGCCGATCTCGTCGATGACCTGATCGGAGTTCTTCGTGAGCGCGGCCTCGGCGTTCGCACCGCGCTGCTCGTGGCGGACCGGGTCGACGGCGAAGCCCAGCGGATCGTGATCGGCGCTTCGCGAGCAACGCGCGACGCGAAACACCTCAAGCGCATGTTCGGATTGAAGCTCGATCGGATCGAGCCGGGCCTCGGCATCGAAGCGATGCACCTGCTCGTGCCGCACAGCGAGCCGCTCGGCGCAAGCGCGGCAGGCTCGCTCATCAAGTGCGAGGGCGCAGCGACGGACCTTGCGCCGGCGATCGATCAGCTCGTAGGCCGGGCCGGCGACGACGCCGTGTTCCGCATAGCCCCGAATGAAAGCGACGTTCCCGAACGCGCCTTTCGCCGCGTCGGTCCGCTGGACGAACCGGGTTGCTGGCCGCGTTGGAAGCGGCCGGTTCGGGTGCTGCGTCGGCCGGAGCATCTGACGCATGTCGTGGCGCTGCTCCCCGACCATGCACCGCGGCGCTTCACCTGGCGCGGCCATGCCTACCGCGTAACCGCCGGCGATGGTCCCGAGCGGGTCCATGGCGAATGGTGGCGGACCGACACCGAGTTGTGGGCGGTGCGCGACTATTTTCGCGTCGAGGTTGAGAGCGGCGAGCGATTCTGGCTGTTCCGGCGCGGTGACGGCGTCGAGCCCGAGACCGGTGACTTGAGCTGGTACATCCATGGGATGTTCGGCTGATGACGTCCTATGTCGAACTTCAGGTGATGAGCCATTTCTCGTTCCTGCGTGGTGCGAGTTCGCCGGAAGAGCTGTTCGCGGCGGCGGCGCTCCAGGGCCATACGGCGCTCGGGCTCGCCGACTGGGGCAGTGTTGCCGGCGTGGTGCGCGGATGGGACGGCCAGAAAACCACGGGCGTGCGCATGATTCCCGGCGCTCGCGTCCATGCGACCGAGGGTCACGACCTTCTGCTCTACCCGGAGGATCGTGCCGCCTGGAGCCGGCTGACCCGCCTGCTGTCGATCGGCAAGGCACGCGGCGGCAAGGGGTTTTGCATCCTCGATTGGGCTGACATCGTCCATCACGCCGAAGGGCTGGTGGCCATCCTGCTGCCCGATCTTCCGGACGCAACGACCGCGCGTCAGCTCGGCGATGTAGCCGCGACGTTCGGGCACCGCGGCTATTGCGCGCTGTCGTTCCGCCGCCGGCCGGACGATGTGATCCGACTGCACGAACTGGCCGCCTTGGCGGGCCGGCATCGCGTCCGGCCCGTCGCGACCGGTGATGTGCTCTACCATAGCCCGGAGGTGCGGCCGCTGCAGGACGTGGTGACGGCGATCCGGGAGAGGACGACGGTCGACGCGCTCGGCTACCGACGCGAACGCTTCATGGATCGCCATTTGAAGACGCCCGAGGAAATGGAGCGCCGATTTAGGGCCTTTCCTGACGCCATCCGGGCCAGCGCCGACATTGCCCGCACCTGCGCCTTCGACCTGGGGGAGATCCAGTACCAATATCCCTATGAGCAGGTGATCGCCGGCCGCACGGCGCAGGAAGCACTGGCGGAGATGACAGAGCGCGCCGCCGCGGCGATGTTCCCGGATGGGGTGCCACAGCGCTATCGCCACCAGATCAGCCACGAACTGCAGCTGATCGAGCAGCTCGGTTACGCCCCCTATTTTCTGACGGTCAATTCGATCGTCGCGGAGAGCCGTCGGCGCGGCATTCTCTGCCAGGGGCGCGGCTCGGCCGCCAATAGCTGCGTCTGCTATTTGCTGGGCATCACGTCGATCGATCCGATCAAGCATGAGCTGCTGTTCGAGCGCTTCGTCTCGGGCGAGCGCAAGGAGCCGCCCGATATCGACGTCGATTTCGAGCATGAGCGGCGCGAGGAGATCATCCAGTGGATCTACGAGACCTATGGTCGTGACCGGTCGGCGCTGACCGCCGTCGTCACGCGCTACCGCACGCGTGGCGCCGTGGCGGAAGTCGGCAAGGCGCTGGGGCTGCCGCGCGATCTCACCAAGATGCTGACGGGTCTCGTCTGGGGCTGGTCGATGGACGGGATCAGCGATGAGCAGATCGAGAGCCTCAACCTTAATGCCCAGGATCATCGGCTCAAGCTGACGCTCCGGCTTGCGCGGCAACTGATCGGCACCCCCCGGCATCTGTCCCAGCACCCGGGCGGGTTCGTGCTGACCCAGGATCGGCTCGACGATCTCGTGCCGATCGAGCCGGCGCGGATGGAGGACCGGCAGATCATCGAGTGGGATAAGGACGATATCGACGCGCTCAAGTTCATGAAGGTCGACGTGCTGGGCCTGGGCATGCTCGGCTGCATGAACCGCGCCTTCAACCTGCTGGAGCAGGACAAGGGTATCAAGATCAGCATGGCGGACCTGCAGGACGATGATCCCGAGGTCTACAAGATGATCCAGCGTGCCGACACGCTCGGCGTCTTCCAGATCGAGAGCCGGGCGCAGATGTCGATGCTCCCGCGCATGAAGCCGAAGGAATTCTACGATCTGGTGATCGAGGTGGCGATCGTCCGTCCCGGCCCGATCCAGGGCGACATGGTCCACCCTTACCTCCGGCGGCGGGAGGGCAAGGAAAAGCCCGAATACCCCAAGCCCGAACTGCGCGCCGTGCTGGAGAAGACGCTGGGCGTCCCGCTCTTCCAGGAGCAGGCGATGAAGGTCGCGATCGTCGGCGCCGGCTTCACGGCCGTCGAGGCGGATCAGCTGCGCCGGGCCATGGCGACGTTCAAGCTCACCGGCGGTGTCAGCCATTTCTACGACAAGCTGGTCAACGGCATGATTGACCGCGGCTACCCGAAGGATTTCGCCGAGCGGACCTTCAAGCAGATCGAGGGCTTTGGGAGCTACGGCTTCCCGGAGAGCCACGCCGCGAGCTTCGCCAAGATCGCTTATGCGAGCTGCTGGGTGAAGCATCATCACCCGGACGTGTTCTGCGCGGCGCTCCTCAACGCCCAGCCGATGGGCTTCTACGCTCCCGCGCAGATCGTGCAGGACGCCCGCAAGCACTGCGTCGAGGTGCGGCCGGTCTCCATCAACCACAGCCATTGGGATTGCACGCTGGAGCGAACCAAGGACCGGTTGATGGCCGTCCGTCTCGGGTTCCGGCAGGTGCGCGGTCTCGCCAATATCCATGGTGCCCAGATCGCGGTGGCGCGGGGTGACACCCCATATGCCAGTGTCGAGGAAGTGTGGCGGCGCGCGGACGTGCCCCGCGCCGCGATCGAACGCCTTGCCGAAGCTGACGCGTTTCACTCAATCGCGGAAGACCGGCGGCAGGGCCTGTGGAAGGTGAAGGGTTTGGGCGAAGCGCCGCTGCCGCTGTTCGCAGCTGCCGACGCGCGTGAGGCGAGCTTCTCACCGGAGGGGCTGGAACCTGAGGTGACGCTGGCGCGGCTGACCGCCGGACGTGAGGTCGTCGAGGACTATCGCTCTCTGCAGCTGTCGCTGCGCGGCCATCCGATGAGCTTCCTGCGCGGCGAGCTCGACACGATGCGTATTGTCAGGTGCGCCGATCTCGCCACCATCCGCGACGGGCGCAATGTCGAGGTCGCAGGCGTCATCCTTGTTCGCCAGCGCCCCGGCTCGGCGAAGGGCGTCCTTTTCATCACGATCGAGGATGAGACCGGCATCGCCAACGGCATCCTCTGGCCCGACAGGTTCGAGATCTACCGGCGCCAGGTGATGTCCGCCTCGATGATCGCCATGCGCGGGCGGCTGCAGAAGGAAGGCGAGGTCATCCACATCATCTGCGATCGCATCACAGATCATGACGACATGCTGCGCTCGATCGGCCGCACAAACTTCGCGGTCGCGCCGGGTCGCGGCGATGGCGCCCACAATGGTGGCGGACCCGACCCACGCGATCCGAGCTTCCCACGCGGACGCACGCTGGCGTCGCCTCCGTTCGGTACCGTTCAGGAGCAAGAAGAGATCCTTCGCATCCGTAGCCATGACTTCCATTGAGGCGAGCGCCCGTGCGACCGGGACGATCGAACGCGCCGTCAACGTCCTGCGCGAGGCCACGGCCATCAAGGGTAAAGTCCAAACACGCGGCGTCGGGCTCGCGCTCTGGGTGCTGCGGGGACGCTGTCCCGACGAATGGCTGGTCGCGTTCTGGGAGGCGGCCGGGTCGGACCACGAGATCGGCCGAAGTCAGGGCTTGCACGCTGCCTATAACGGCATCGTGCGCCAACTCCGTTGCAGCGGCGCGCTGGCCGACCCCACGAGGATGAAATGATGCTCCCGCCTACCTATATTGGAGCCTTAACAGACACTTCCGCAGGAATGAGTACGCATGGCCAACGGCTGGGCGCCCGATGGTGCCGTTCAGGAGCAGATCGAAGACAGCGTGAAGGACGCGCTGGCCAGCGCCCTCGCGCGCATGCCCTCGGGCGCTGGCCTGGCCGAGTGCGAAGAATGCGGCGAGGCGATCCCGGAAGCGCGCCGCCGCGCCCTGCCGGGCGCGCGCACATGCGTCGCCTGTCAGTCTCTCCGCGACAGGCGTCCGAGCTATTCGGGCATCAACCGGCGCGGCAGCAAGGACAGCCAGCTGCGCTGACGGCATGACCATGAACCGACTGTGTCTTACCGCTGCGGCCGGCCTCTTGGCCTGCGCCTGGACGGCCCCAGCACTCGCGGATCCGTGCGAGGGTTCATTGCCGGCGAAAGGCACGACCTTTACCGGGGTGGTCCGCTATGTGGGCGACGGCGATGGTCTGTGCGTCGGTCCGGCGGGCGAGCCTGATCGGTGGATCGAGGTCCGCCTTGCCGATTTCTATGCCCCGGAGTTGCACAATGCCGGCGGCCGCGACGCCAAGCGCCGCCTCGAACGTCTCGTCATGCGGAAACCACTGGTCTGCCGCGCCGGGCGGCGCAGCTATGACCGCGTGGTCGCCTCCTGCACGCTTAACGGGCGCCCGCTTGGCACGCTGCTCCGTGCGGCTGGAGGCGTGGAAGGCGGACGGGCGTGGCGGCCATGACCATGATGGCCGACCTGTTCGACGTGCCGGTCGTTCCGGGCCTAGCGACGCGGCCCGACATCATCTCTGCCGAAGAAGAAGCCGCGCTTATCGCGAGAATCGACGGCGAAGGCCTCAGCCCCTTCCGGTTCCAGCAATGGACCGGCAAGCGCCTGACCCGATCGTTCGGCTGGAGCTATGATTTCGAAAGCGGCCGCTTCGCGCCCACCGACCCGCTATCGGACTGGCTGCTGCCGGTAAGAGACCGGGCGGCCGCCTTTGCCGGCCTCGCGCCCGATGAGCTCGTCCAGGCGCTCCTGATTCGCTACGATCCTGGCGCTGGTATTGGCTGGCATAAAGATCGGCCGGTGTTCGAGCATGTCGTCGGCATCTCGCTCGGCCACCCGGCCACGCTGCGCCTGCGCCGGCGGGATGGCGGAAGCTTCATTCGCGCCAAGGCCGAGATTGCGCCGCGGTCCGTCTATCATCTGGCCGGCGAGGTTCGCCATCAATGGGAGCACAGCATCGCGCCGATGGAGGTGCCACGCTGGTCGATCACGTTCCGCAGCCTGCGCGCCGACGAGCCTCCAAAACCATTGCGTCGCAGCCACTTGGCGGATTGAATTTCGCGGCAGCGATCCCACATCCTGACTATCGTTCAACAACGGAAAGGAGGTGGTCGAATGTCTCATTGTCCCACGCCGCGCGCAGCGGCTGAAGTGAGCATGGCCTCCACCGCGGGGGTTCGGCTCTAAGCTGTCCGCGAAGGCGAAGACAATGGAAGGGCCGCCCCGGGAGGGGCGGTCCTTCTCATTTTGGTTTGCTTGAGCAGCGCGCCTCCTTCAACTCTGGACCGGATGAGCGACTCCGTTATCCATAGCGCGGCACGAACAATATTGGCGGCACCGCGCGCGATCTACCGTGCCTTCCTCGATCCGGAGACGGTCGCTTCCTGGCGGCCGCCGAGGGGCATGACGGCGACGATCTACCGCTTCGATCCGCGTGTCGGCGGCGGATATCGCATGGCTTTCACCTATGACGACACTTTGGTCGGACGCGGGAAGACGGCCGACAATGCGGACATCTTCGAAGGGCGTTTCATCGAACTTATTCCCGACGAGAAGATCGTCGAGGCCATCGATTTCGAAAGTGCCGACCCCGCCTTCGCCGGCACGATGACAATCACGACGACGCTGACGCCAGTCCGTGATGGGACCAAGGTGACCTTCACTGCCGAGAATGTGCCGGCCGGGATCAGCGCGGCTGATCACAAGACCGGAATGGAATCGACGCTCAAGAACCTCGCAAACCTGCTCGAATGACGGCGGATAGCCAGCACGGCGATCGGTCGCGGGCAACGCACCACCCCGTGACGGCGGATGGGCGCTATTTCGTTGTCCGCGGACGGCTGTGGCGCATGTCGAACCCGGCGCTCGACCCGATCGAGCGCGAGAGACTGGTCAAGGAGCTGATGGCAGCGCGACGCGCGGTGGCGACAGCGAAGCGAGCGCAGGATCACGGAGCGGAGGCCCATGCTCACGCCGCGGTCGATCGAACGAAGCGGGCGCTCGGCGAGCGTGGGCCGGTCTGGTGGGAAGGCGGTGCCCCCGACTATAATCGGCACATGGCGCGCAACACGCCTTACGCGGACTGGTTCGCGACCTTAACCTGACGGCGCCGCTTGGGTTTGTCGGCCAGCTCGACCCACACCGGAGCATGGTCGCTGGTCTTTTCCCAACCGCGAACATGCCGGTCCACCTGAGCGTCGACCAGTCGGTCGGCGAGCGCGGGGCTCAGCAACAGATGATCGATCCGCAGGCCGGCGTTGCGCGCATAGGCGTTCCGGAAATAATCGAAGAAGGTGTAGATGACCTCGCCGGGATGAATGGTCCGCAGGGCGTCGGTCCAACCCTGATCGAGCAGCCGGAAGTAGGCAGCCCTGACCTCGGGCGCGAACAGAGCATCGTCGAGCCAGCGCTCGGGCTTATAGACGTCCAGGTCGGTCGGCATGACGTTGAAGTCGCCGGCGAGCATGACCGGGGCCCCTGACGCGAGCAGGCCGGCCGCATGTTCGATCAGCCGCTCGAACCATTTCAATTTGTAATCGAACTTGGGGCCGGGGCGCGGATTGCCGTTGGGAAGGTAGAGACCACCGATGAGGATGCCGTTGACGGCCGCCTCGATGTAGCGGCTGTGACTGTCGTCCGGATCACCGGGCAGCCCGCGACGGGTCTCGTGGATTTCGCCGACGCGGCTCAATATCGCTACGCCGTTCCAGCTCTTCTGGCCGTGCCAGATTGCATCATATCCGAGGTCGCGGATCGACTTTTCCGGGAACTTCTCCTGGGGGGCCTTCAATTCCTGCAGGCAGACGATGTCCGGCTGGTCTTCCTGCAGCCAGCGCAGCAACACGGGGAGGCGTCCGTTGACGCCGTTCACGTTATAAGTGGCGACCTTCATAGATCGGGGAGGACCTGATCGGCGCGGCCCCAGCCGGCGAGCGCCTTGGAGGCTGCGCGCTTCACCAGTTCGGCGGCATCACCGACATGCCAATGCGCCGGCGTGTCGATCGTCTCCATCTCTTTCCAGGTGATCGGCGCCGCGACCGGCGCGCCGGAGCGAGCCCGCACGCTATATGGCATCACGGCCGTGGCCCCGCGCTGATTGCGCAGATAATCGACGAAGATACGGCCCTTGCGCAGTGCCTTGGGCAGGGCCGCGGTGAAATTATCCGGGTCGCTCTGCGCCACGGCCTGCGCCAGGCGATGCGCGAAGTCCTTCACCTCTGGCCACTCGGCTTTCGGCACGAGGGGCGCGATGACATGGATGCCCTTTCCGCCCGTCACCATCGGGAACGTCTCCAGCCCGATCTGCTGCAGGATCTCGCGGAAGTGGAAAGCCGCCTTGCGCACTGCCTCGAAGTCCAACCCCTCGTCAGGATCGAGGTCGAACACGAGCCGGTCCGCTTTCTCGACATCTTCGATCCGCGCGCCCCAACCATGGAACTCGATCGTCCCCATCTGCACGCAGGTAAGCAGACCGTCGGCGGTGTCGATATAGAGGTAGGGTTCCTCGTGACCGTCTTTCTCCGTGATCCCGACATGCTTGACGGCGTCGCCGAAGCTGCCGGCGTCATGCTTCTGGAAGAAGCATTTCTTCGCGCGGCCTTGCGGACAGCGGACCAGGCTGATCGGACGGCTGCCGACCCACGGCAGCATCACCGCGGCCACCGCGGCGTAATGATCGGCGAGTTGCCCTTTGGTGATGCCGGTGTCCGGATCGATGACGCGCTCACGGTTACTGATCTTGATGGAGCTGGTGGCGGGCGCTGCGATCTCGGCGATGGGCGCCTCGGTCTCAAGCACTACCGCTTCAGGTTTCTTGTCCTCGCGCAACCCGAGATAGCTGGGGTGGCGGAGCGTCCCCTCATTGGTCATCTCGGTATAGGCGATCTCAGCGACAAGCCTGGGCTTCAGCCAATGCGCGCCGCGAACCTCGGCGCGCGGCGCTTTCACCGTCGGCGCTGCCTGTTCGATCGGCTGCATGATCTCCATCAGGCGGAACAGCTCGTCCGTGTTGAAGCCGGTACCGACTTTCCCCGCGTACCGGAGCTCGCCTTTGTCGTGGACGCCGAGGATGAGCGATCGAAATGAGCGCGACTTTTCCGAGGGCGTCCACCCCACGATAATGAACTCCTGGCGCTTGATGCACTTGGTCTTGACCCAGCTGCCCGCCCGCGACCCGACATACTTGGCGTTGGCAAGCTTGGAGATGACCCCTTCAAGCCCTGCATCGCAAAAGTTGTGCAGCAGCTTCTCGCCATTGCCAACGATGTGCTCCGAGTAGCGGATGCGGGGATCGCCATCGGGCAAAATCTCGCGCAGCTTGGCCTTGCGGTCGGTCAGAGGCAGGCCGGTGAGGTCCTCGCCGTTCAGTTCGAGCAGATCGAACGCATAATAGTCGATCGTGGCAGGCGCGCCCTTGAGCGCGCCCTGCAGCGCCTGGAAGCTGGATCGCCCGTCGGCGTCGAGCACCACCGCTTCGCCATCGAGCAGTGCCGAACCCACATCGAGCTTCGCGGCCGCCTGTACGATCGCGTCGAATTTCTCGGACCAGTCGAGGCCTGAACGGGTATAGGCTCGTGCCTCGCCGCCGCCGACTGCGACCAGCAGGCGGTAGCCGTCATATTTCATTTCGTGCAGCCAGCGCGATCCTGTCGGAACCGTATCGACAAGCGTGGCCAGCTGTACGGCGCGAAACGGTGGTGGCTTCATTGCGGGCGTAGCGGCGCGGCGCGCTGGTTTCTTGCCGGCGCGCGACGCGGTCGTGACGGTGGCGGCGCGCGCCACAGGATTAAACGCCCTGTCTCATCCCCGTTAGACTCCCGCTGGCGGAGAGTCGTTCCCAGGCAGCTATTGAATTGTCGAGCGGGCGGATTCGTCAGTCTATTTCAGCTTGGCGGCCGCAGCGTTCAGCTTTTCCCGATCGTTTCCGATCTTTTTGATAAGACCTTCGGCTTGATCCTTCGTGATGCCGTGCTTGCGGGCGAAATAGTTGACTTCATAGCCCTCGCCGGCAGCGACCTGACGGCTGTCCGCCGCGCCGCGCTTCGATTTGTTGTCTGCCATTTCAACTCTCCTCCTCCTCCTCCGTAGAATCGTTGAGGAATCTTACGGTTCCCCGGACGGAGTAACCTAGTGCTCGACCCGAGCCATCCCAAGCGAATCGACCCCGAATGAGCAGCGAGGCTGCCTAGGCTCCTAAGGTCTGGGAGCTGCTTTCGGGGCGATCAGCCGACGAACGGGCGTCGTTCGATTTGCCCTAATATAGCCAGACATAGCCGTGGCTACGACGGCCGATGATAGCTGTTGTCCGGCGTCGAAAATCGCATTCTTTACCTGTCTCCGACGCCGCCGGTGCGGCCTCGACCAACGGAGACAGACCTCAAGTGACCCAGCCATCGGCCATCGTTCACGCACGCGGCACCGCCATGTTGCGGAGCGCGCTTGGTCCGGCCATCGCGGCATGGCTGGACGACGCTAAAGTCTCCGAGATCATGCTCAACGCCGATGGCCGACTGTGGGTCGATCATCTCGACAGCGGCATCGCGGAAACGGCCGAGCGCCTGAGCCCGCTTCAAGCCGAACGGATCATCCGGCTCGTCGCGCACCATGTTGGCGCCGAGGTCCACCGTGACGCCCCGCGCGTTTCCGCCGAACTGCCGGAAGGCGGCGAGCGATTCGAAGGGCTGTTGCCACCCGTCGTGGCCGAACCGGTCTTCTCGATCCGTCGGCCGGCAAGCCTGCCGCTGGCCCTTGCCGACTATGTGGCAGCCGGGACGATGACTGCGACGGCCGCCGCCTATCTTGCCCAGGCCGTCCAGACGCGCGCCAACATCCTCGTTGCCGGCGGCACGTCGACCGGCAAGACGACGCTCACCAACGCGCTCCTCGCGGTGGCCTCGGGGGGAAGCGACCGGATCGTCCTGATCGAGGACACGCGGGAACTGCGCTGCGACGCGGCTAATGTCGTCGCTCTGCGCACCGCGCCTGGCGTCACCATGACGGATCTAGTCCGCTCGAGCCTCCGGCTGCGGCCCGATCGCATCCCCGTCGGCGAGGTACGCGGGCCCGAAGCGCTCGACCTGTTGAAGGCATGGGGCACCGGCCACCCCGGCGGGATCGGCACGATCCATGCCGGCACCGCCAGCACTGCGCTGCACCGACTCGAGCAACTGATCCTCGAAGCAATTGCGCACGTGCCCCGCCCGCTCATCGCCGAGACGATCGACGTGATCGCCGTGCTGACCGGCCGCGGGCCGGAGCGCCGGCTGTCCGAGCTCGTCCGCGTCGAAGGGCTCGAGCCCGATGGCAGCTACCGCCTTCTCCCAATCCACCTCGCCACAGGAGCAGCTTTATGACCCGCCTGCAGAAACTTCAGCGCGCCAGCCTCGTCGCGGCCGCAATACTCACCTCGTCGCCGGCTTGGGCCGGAGGCTCCGGCATGCCCTGGGAGACACCACTCCAGTCGATCGTCGACTCGGTGCAGGGTCCGGTCGCGAAGGTAATCGGCGTAATCATCATCGTGATCACCGGCCTGACGCTCGCGTTCGGCGACACGTCCGGCGGCTTCCGCAAACTGATCCAGATCGTCTTCGGCCTGTCCGTGGCGTTCGCCGCCTCATCCTTCTTCCTGAGCTTCTTCAGCTTTGGCGGCGGGGCACTCGTCTGATGCAGGAAGATCTGCCCGGGTTCGCGGCGCCGGTCCACCGGGCACTCGCCGAGCCGATCCTGTTGGCCGGCGCCCCGCGCGCGCTCGCGATCGTCAACGGGACGCTCGCGGCCGCCGTCGGAATCGGGCTCAGGCTCTGGATCGCCGGCCTGGTGATGGCGGTAGTGGGCCACGGTCTCGCCGTTTTCGCCGCGCGGCGCGACCCGCAGATCCTTCCCGTCGCCCGCCGCCACGTGGCGCTTCCCACTCTCTTCGAAAGCTGACCCCATGATGTTCCTGCGCGAACATGCCCGCCGCGCGTCGCGGCTCTCCGATTTCCTGCCCTGGGCGGCGCTGATCGCGCCGGGCATCATCCTCAACAAGGACGGCAGCTTCCTGCGTATTGCGCGGTTTCGCGGTCCCGACCTCGACAGCGCGACCCAGGCCGAGCTGATCGCCACCTCCAGCCGATTGAATAGCGCCCTGAAGCGGCTCGGGACCGGATGGGCGATCTACGTCGAGGCGCAGCGCAAGGAGTCGCCAGGCTATCCGGCATCGGACGGCTTCGCCGATCGCGTGTCCGCGCTGATCGACGAGGAACGGCGCGACCAGTTCGAAGGCGGCGACGTCACCCGCCCGAACTTCACCAGCGCCTATTATCTGACGCTGCAATGGCTGCCTCCGGCTGACGACACTTCGAAGGCGTCGTCGCTATTCTACGAGGGTGGGGCCGAAGCCGTCGCGACCGCCGCGGATCACCTCGATGATTTCGAGCGCGACACCGGGCGACTG
>Ga0068856_100000712_pt1 | contig 36113 bp, 36 predicted proteins | sample KBSCornC62_FD_66595 | JGI IMG/M metagenome (GOLD analysis project Ga0068856, IMG submission 66595) | Corn rhizosphere microbial communities from Kellogg Biological Station, Michigan, USA - KBS Corn C6-2 | ecosystem: Host-associated > Plants > Roots > Rhizosphere > Soil ...
ATCGTCGGCGTAGCTGTCCGCGTCGTAGACGAAGCCGCCGTGCTCGACGACGAGCCGGCGCGTGCGCGGACTGTCGCGCCCGGTGTACCAGCCGAGCGGCGGCGCGCCGCCGAGCCGCGCGATGATGGCGACCGCACGCTCGACGTGCTCGCGCTCGACCGCCTCGTCGACGTTCTGGTAGCTGGTCCAGCGGTAACCGTGGCTCGCGATCTCGTGGCCATCGGCGAGGAACGCGTCGAGGACCGCCGGATTGCGCTCGAGCGCCATCGCGACGCCGAAGATCGTGAGCGGCATCGCGCGCTCGCGAAACGCGCGCAGCACGCGCCACACGCCGGCGCGCGAGCCGTACTCGTACAGCGATTCCATCGACAGGTGGCGACCGGCGAATGCGGGCGCGCCGATGATCTCGGAGAGGAACGTCTCCGACGCGGCGTCGCCGTGCAGCACCGAGTTCTCGGCGCCTTCCTCGTAATTCAGCACGAACTGGAGCGCGATCCGCGCGCCGCCCGGCCAATGCGGATGCGGCGGTGTCGCGCCGTAGCCCGCGAGGTCGCGCGGGTAGTGCCGGTCCCATTCGTTGGCGCTCATCGGAGTGTCGTCGCTGCGAGCTCGGGCGCCGAGCATACAATGCGCGGTCCGCGCCCGCCAACCGTCCCGACGCCCGCCACCACTCGCGCATGGAAGCCTACGCAGGCGAATGGCTGCAGTTGCTGATCCGCTTCGTGCACGTGATCACGGGCATTGCGTGGATCGGCGCGTCGTTCTACTTCATCTGGCTCGACAATCACCTGCGCGCGCCGCCCGATGCGGGCAACGCACCCGATGCCGTCGGCGGCGAGTTGTGGGCGATCCACGGGGGCGGCTTCTACCACGTCGCGAAGTTTCGGGTCGCGCCGAGCGCCTTGCCGCCGACGCTGCACTGGTTCAAGTGGGAGGCCTATTCGACGTGGCTGTCGGGCTTCGCGCTGCTCGTCGTGCTGTACTGGTGGCACGCCGACACCTACATGGTCGACCGCGGCGTCGCGGCGATCACGCCCGGCCAGGCGGTCGCGATCAGCGCCGTGCTCCTCGTCGTCGGCTGGATCGTCTACGACCAGCTTTGCAAGCGGCTCGGCTTCGCGCACGAGCGGCTGCTCGGCGTGCTGCTGGTCGTGTTCATCGCCGCCGTCGCCTGGTCGCTGTCGCACTGCATGAGCGGGCGCGCGATGTTCATCCAGATCGGCGCGATGCTCGGCACGATGATGGCCGGGAACGTGCTGTTCGTGATCATTCCGTCGCAGCGCGCACTCGTCGACGCGAAGGCGCAGGGCCGCGCGCCCGACCCGGTCTACGGGATGCGCGGGAAGCAGCGATCGGTGCACAACAACTACCTGACGCTGCCGGTGCTGATCACGATGATCAGCAATCACTATCCGATGACGTTCGGCCATCCGCACGCGTGGATCGTGCTGCTCTGCATGCTGCTGCTCGCGGCGTGGGTGCGCCACTTCTTCAACTTGCGTCACCGCGGCCGCACCGTATGGGCGATTCCGGCGACGGCCGCGCTCGGCGCGCTGGTGCTTGCGTTCGCGATCGCGCCACCAAGGGCGCCGACGGCGGCGAAGGTCAGCTTCGCCGACGCGCAGGCGATCATTCATGCGCGCTGCTCGGCGTGCCACGCGACGAAGCCGCGTCAGGAAGGGATCGCTGTCGCGCCGAAGGGCATCGTGCTCGACACGCCGGCGCAGATCGTCGCGAATGCCGCGGCGATTCGCGCACAGGCCGTCACGTCGCGCGCGATGCCGCTCGGCAACCTGACCGGCATGACCGACGACGAGCGCGCGCGCCTCGCGGCATGGATCGACGGCGGCGCGCGCGCAGACTAGCGGATGCGCCGCGCGATCGCGTGACGCGCTTCCGCCGCGCTACAGCAGCGGAAGCTGCTCCGGCTGATCCTCGAGTTCCGAATCGCCGGCTTGCTTCGCCGACGGTACCTCGTCCTCGTGCGCTTCCACCGGGACGGGTTCGGTGAGCGCCGCGTCGTCGTTGCGCACGTCGTTGACGCGTCGCGACACGGGATGCACGTACAACGGCTCGCCGGTCCACGGCGCGAGCAGGTCGGACGCGTCGTCGTTCGCGCGATCGAGCCAGCGCGCGTAGTCCGCGCCGCGAATGATCACCGGCATCCGATCGTGCAGGGGCCGAAGCGATTCGCAGGCGATCGTCGTGACGATCGTGCACGTGTCGAGCACGTCGCCGTCGGGCGAGAGCCAGCGTTCGTACAATCCCGCGAGGCCGAACGGGCGGCCGTCGCGCATGCCGATGTGCACCGGTTGTTTGCCGGAGCGCGTGCTGCGCCACTCGTAGAAGCCGCTTGCGGGGATGAGACAGCGGTGACGCGCGAACGGGGCGCGGAATGCTTCCTTCGTCGCGACGCTTTCCGCGCGCGCGTTGATCATCCGCGCGCCGATCGACGGATCCTTCGCCCATCGCGGCACGAGTCCCCACCGCACCTGCACGAGTTCGCGCGCGCCGTGCGCGTTCTGGCGCACGATCGGCACGTCCTGCGTCGGCGCGACGTTGTACCGCGGCGCGAAGTCGGGCGGAAACGGCAGGCCGAACGCGAGCGCAATCGCGGCCGGATGGCTCGACAATGCGTAGCGGCCGCACACGGTGAGAATCGGTCAGGCGGCGGCGACCGTCGCGCTTTCGGCCAGGAAACGCTTCGCGGTGCCGGCGACCTGCATCGTGTCCCAATATGCATAGACGCCGACCGCCGCCGCTCCGGCGAGCGGAATCCAGCGGCCCGTCGCGTGGCCGGCGAGTCGCTTCGAGACGGAGATGCCGACGCTTCCGAGCGCGCTTCGAAACGCGCCGGCCGAAAGCTGCCGGATCACGAGGCGCTCGGCGCCGCGCACGGCGACGTCGCGCAGGATCTGGCTCGCTGCGTGGCGGAAAAGGCAGAACAGCATATGCGTCGGCGTCAACTCGGCGCTGCGGCCGTAGACGCCGAAGATGTCGGACACCATCTGCCGCTGCGTCTGCCAGATGAGGTACAGGTCGGGCAGCACCGTCACGAACCCGAGCGGCCCCGGCGGCAGCGCGAGCGAGCCGGACAAGAGCGCCGCGCGCTTCGCGGCGCGCCGGGCGATCGCGTCCGCGGCGGCGTCGGGCTGCTCGGCGCGGTGGGTCGCGGGCGCGGGGATGTCCGCGAGCACACGCTCGAGCGTCGCAATGATCGGGCCGTGCGCGTCGTCGTTGGAAGCGGGCGCGCGCCGGGCGAGCGGGAATTCCATGGGCGCTATATGGGGCCGATGCGGCGAGTCTACATCGCCTGGCGCAGGAGTCGACCAAACGCGCTCGCTACAATGCGGTGACATCTCGATCGAGCCCGAAACGCCGATGCGCATCGGAGTCCCGCGCGAAACGAAGGATGGCGAGCGCCGCGTCGGCATCGTTCCCGACGGCGTGCGCGCGCTCGTCGCCGCGGGTCATCAAGTCGCCGTCCAGACGGATGCCGGCGCCGCAAGCGGCTTCGGCGACGACGTTTATCGCGCAGCGGGCGCGGCAATCACCGACGATGCGGCGCAGATCTGGCGCTGTCCGCTGATCGTCAAGGTCAAGGAAATCCAGTGCGCCGAGTGGCCGCTTCTGACCGCGTCGACGACGATCGCAGGCTTCGCGCAGTTGAACCGCGATCCCGCGCTGCTCGATGCCGTCCTCGCTGCGCGCGTGCGCGTGATCGCGTACGAGACGGTACGCGAGCAGGACGGCAACCTGCCGCTTCTCGCGCCGATGTCGCGGATCGCCGGCCGCCTGGCGCTGTTCGCCGGCGCGCAGGCGCTCGCGACGAACGCCGGAGGCAACGGGACGCTGATCACCGGCGTCGACGACGTGCCGGCCGCGCGCGTGGTCGTCGTCGGTGCCGGCAACGCGGGGAGCGAGGCCGCGCGCATCGCGGCGCGGCTTGGCTTGCACGTCCACGTTTTCTCGCGCGGAGCGAAACGCCTCGAGGCGCTTCGCGCCGCGCTTGCGCGCGAAGGGACGCCCGTCGCGACGTCGCAACTCGGCGGCAACGAGCATGCGTTCGCCGCAGCGATCGCCGATGCCGATCTCGTGATCGGCGCCGTGCTGGAGCCGGGTACGTTGTCGCCCAAGCTCATTTCGCGCGCGGCGCTGCGCGCCATGCGTCGAGGCTCCGCGATCGTCGACATCGGAATCGATCAGGGTGGCATCGCGGAGACGTCGCGCATGACATCGCTGTCGCAGCCGACGTATGTCGACGAAGGCGTCGTCCATTACGCGGTTCCGAACCTGCCGGCGCTCGTCGCGCGCACGGCGACGCTTGCGCTGGCGGCGGCGGCGCTGCCCTTCGTGCGACGCCTCGCCGATGCGGGCACCGTCGGCGCGATCGAGCACGACGCTTCGCTCGCTGCCGCGGTGATGGTGTGGGATGGCGCAATCACGCACGCCGGGCTCGCGTGCGATGCCGGGCGCGTTCGCCGCGAGCGTCCGTGGCGAATGGCCCCGTCGGGCGCGCGCGCGGCCTGAAAGGCGAGGGCGCATGCGCGTATTCGGATTCGCCGGTTGGTCCGGGAGCGGCAAGACGACGCTGATCGAAGCCCTCGTGCCGAGGCTCACGGCGCGCGGCCTGCGCGTCTCGCTCGTCAAGCACGCGCATCATGGCTTCGACGTCGACCAGCCAGGCAAGGATTCCTGGCGACATCGGATGGCCGGGTGCTCCGAAGTGCTGGTGACGTCCGGCGCGCGCTTCGCGCTCGTGCATGAGTTGCGCGGGGCACCGGAGCTGTCGCTGGCCGAGGCGCTCGCCCGGCTGTCGCCGTGCGACCTGGCCCTCGTCGAAGGGTGGAAGCGGGCGGCCGTTCCGAAGCTCGAAGTCTGGCGACCGTCCGTCGGCAAGCCGACGCTTCATCCCGCCGACCCCTGGGTGCGGGCGGTCGCCACCGACGCGCCGGAAAGCGTCTCCGGTAGCTTGCGGACGTTCGACTTGCGCGACGCCGACGCGATCGCCACATTCGTCGTCGAAAATGCCGCCGGCTGGCCTGTCGCCAATTGACGAATGATGGCCGCCGGCGTACGTTGAAGCTGTCCGGTACCGCGTTGCCCAAGGCCACGATCCGCGGCTGGCAACGCGCGGTCAAGGTGCCGGGGATGTGTAAAAAATGCTTGCGAAGCAAACACTTGCTGCATTGACGCTCGCCGCCATCGCGTTTACGCCGGCGGCATTCGGCGACACGCCCCAGGTTGCGGGCGGCGGCGCCGGAGGGTTCTACGGCGGCGTCTCGCTGCGTAACGCCGGCTCCGAGTCCGACGGCATCGACCTCGGCCACGTGGCCTCCACGTGGGGCCGCTTCGCGTCGCCGGTCGCCGACGACAATGGCCGCCGCTCGCTGGTCTTCGGCGGCTATCGCTTCGCCAACGACGTCGCGGTCGAGGGCTCGTTTTCGAGCGCCGAGAGCTTCGCGCTGCGCCCGTTCGACTCGGGCGTCCACCGGGGCGTCGGCCTGTCGCTCACGAGTTCGCCCGACGTCGCGACGCACTCGTGGAACGCGAACGTCTACACGAGCTGGTCGTTCCGGCCCCGCTTTGCGCTCTACGGCCGCCTCGGCTATGCGCAAAACGAGAGCAATCCGCCCTACGTGCTTGCCGTGCTGACCGGAGAGCCGCGGCGGCTGCGTGACGGCGTCAATTACGGCGTGGGCCTTCGCTACGACGTGACGCCCGCGCTCGGCCTGCGCTTCGAATACGCGCGCTTCCCGCGCTTCGCTGGCGAATCGGTCGCCGGACCACTGCCCGAATCCGATCAGGTGCAGTTCGGCATGCAGTTTCGCTTCTGACGTCGTTCCGCTCGCGCGCGTCGTACAATCGAAAGCGCCGATCCCTCGAATGGAGGATCGGCGCTTTGCCTTTGTACCCTGCCGATGCGAGATTGCGTCCCCCATGCCGTTCGCCTGCGCCTCGTCTACCTGGCGCGATTGCGTGAGGCGTTCGCGTCGGGCGGCGAAACGCTCGAAGTCAACGCGAGCGAGCGGCCGATGACCGTCGCCGACGTCGTCGACGCGTTGCGCGTCCGCGGCGGCGCTTTCGCGGCCGAGCTTGCGCCGGGTCGCGCCGTTCGCTTCGCGGTGAATCATCGTGTCGCACGCGCCGACGCTGCCGTTTCCGACGGCGACGAGGTCGCGATATTTCCGCCCGTAACGGGCGGCTAGGATGAAACAACCCTTACGCTCGCTACGCTCGCTGCCCCCAAAAGGGGGCGCGTCAGTCGCTCGGGGCGGCCCTTCGCGCTGACATGCGATGACGGTGCGGGTCCAAACCGACGATTTCGACGCCGGCGCCGAGATCGCACGCTTGCGCGCGGCCGACCGCGCCATCGGCGCGATCGCGGCGTTCATCGGCGCGGTTCGCGACGTTAACGACGACGCGACGGTCAGCAAGCTGACGCTCGAGCACTACCCCGGCATGACGGAAAGCGCGCTCGACGAAATCGTCGATGCCGCGAAGGCGCGCTTCGACATCCGCGACGTGCTCGTCGTGCATCGCGTGGGCACGCTCGTTCCCGGCGACCAGATCGTGCTCGTCGTCGTCACCGGCGCGCATCGCGGCATGGTGTTCGACGCGTGCGAATACGTGATGGACTTCCTGAAGACGCGGGCGCCGTTCTGGAAGAAGGAGCAGCGGCCGGACGGCGAGCGCTGGGTCGAGGCTCGCGCGAGCGACGACGAAGCGGCTTCCCGCTGGTAAGGCCACGTTTGGCGGACACGGCGCTCGTCGCGATCGATTGGGGCACGACGTCCGCGCGCGCCTGGTGCCTCGACGGCGGCGGAGGCATCCTCGCGCATCGCGGCGTCGCGCTCGGCGTGCGTCACGTGCGCGACGGCAATTTCGGCGGCGCGCTCGCGAAGCTCCTCGATGACATGCCAATCGGCCTCGCCCCGCGGATCGCGTGCGGGATGATCGGCAGCCGGCAGGGCTGGCTCGAAGTGCCGTATGTCGACTGCCCCGCGTCGCTCACCGCACTTTCCGACCATCTCGCAAGCATTTCAATCGAGTCGCTGTCGATCGTTCCCGGCGTCGCGACGCGCGACCCGGCGGGTGTCCCGGACGTGATGCGCGGCGAGGAGACGCAACTGCTCGGTGCCGTCGCGCCCGACGAGACGGGCGTGCTTGCGGTGCTGCCCGGCACGCACAGCAAGTGGGCGCGCGTCGAGCACGGCCGCATCGTCGACTTCACGACCTTCATGACCGGCGAGCTCTACGCGGTGCTGATCGACCACAGCATGCTCGGACGCCTCGCCGGACACGAGCCGGGCCTCTTTTCGCGCGGCGCGTTCTCGCAGGGTGTCGCACGCGGCCTCGACGAAGGCGAGCTCGCGCACGATCTGTTCGGCGCACGAACGCTGGCGTTGAGCGGCGCGCTCGCATCCGACGACGTCGCCGACTGGCTGTCGGGTCTTCTGATCGGCCGCGAGATCCGCGCCGCGCGCGAATGGGCGCTTCGCGCCGGCATCGATCCGTCGCTCGTGCGCATCATCGGCAGCGACACGCTGGCCGAGCGTTACGACGTCGCGCTCGGCGATGCGGGCGCGCTCGCGCAGCGGGCGAGCCGCGACGCGGCGGCGCTGGGATTGTGGCGTGTCGCTTCGCGTGCGAGACTGGTGGAGCGATGAACGTCGACGATTACCTCGAACCGCTGCCGCTCGTCGCGGTGCTGCGCGGAATCACGCCCGACGAGATTCCCGAAGTCGCCGCCGCGCTCTACGCCGAGGGTTTCCGCATTCTGGAAGTGCCGCTCAATTCGCCGCGGCCGTTCGATTCGATCCGGCTGCTCGCGAAGCAATACGGCGAGCATTGCCTCGTCGGTGCGGGTACGGTGATCGAGCTCGCCGACGTCGCGCGCGTGCGCGACGCCGGGGGCATGCTGATCGTGATGCCGCACGCCGACGTCGCGATCGTCCGCGAAGCGAAGCGGCTCGGCATGGTATGCCTGCCGGGCGTCGCGACGCCGACCGAGGCATTCGCGGCGCTCGCCGCCGGCGCCGACGGCCTCAAGCTCTTCCCCGCGGACGCGATGGTGCCGGCGGTGCTGCGCGCGTGGCGCGCCGTGCTGCCGGCCGGCACGCGTGTATTCGCGGTCGGTGGCATCCGCGCCGACAACATGGGACCCTGGTGGGCCGAAGGCGCGATCGGCTTCGGCACCGGCTCGAATCTCTACAAGCCAGGCGCTGCAACGGCGCAGGTTAGCGCCGCCGCCGCGGCGTACGCGGCGGCGTTTCGCGCGCTGCCGAAACGAACCGCGCGATGAACGCGGGCTTCGACGTCGTCGCGCTCGGCGAGGCGATGATCGAGTTCAACGAGGCGCGCGCCACCGATTCACGGACGTGGCTGCAGGGCTTCGGCGGCGACACGTCGAACGCGGCAATCGCCGCGGCTCGCCTTGGCGCCCGCACCGCCTACGTGACACGCGTCGGCAACGACGCGTTCGGCCGGCGCCTGCTCGCGCTTTGGCGTGACGAAGGCGTCGCGACCGACGGCGTCGCGGTCGACGACGACGCACCGACGGGCGTCTATTTCGTCTCGCATGGGCCGCAGGGCCACGAGTTCTCGTACCTGCGCGCGGGCTCCGCGGCGTCGCGGATGACGCCGGCATCGTTGCCGCGCGATCTGCTTGCCGCCACGCGCGTGCTTCACCTGTCCGCGATCAGCCAGGCGATCTCGGCGTCCGCGTGCGATGCCTGCTTCGCCGCGATCGACGTCGCGCGCACCGCCGGTGCGCGCGTCGCCTACGACACCAACCTTCGCCTGCGGTTGTGGCCGCTCGCGCGTGCACGATCGGTGATCTTCGAAACGCTGCGCGTCGCCGACTGGGCGCTTCCGGGTCTCGACGATGCGCTGCACCTTTTCGGCAACGACGATCCGATGCGCATCGTCGACGCCTGTCACGCGTTCGGTTGTCGCGTCGTCGTGCTGAAGCTCGGCCCCGACGGCTGCATCGTGTCGGACGGCGAAACGCGAACGCGGATCGACGGCGTGCGCGTGCAAAGCGTCGACGCGACGGGCGCCGGCGATTGCTTCGACGGCGCGTTCCTCGCGCGAATGGTCCACGGCGACGATCCGCATCGCGCCGCGCGCTACGCGAACAGCGCGGCGGCGCTTTCGACGATCGGCTACGGCGCCGTCGCTCCGTTGCCGAGGGCGGTCGACGTCGAGCGCTTCATCGCCGGATGACGTGCGTTTGGTCGAGCGCACGGGTACGATGCGGTGCGCGAGCCTGGCCCGGCGAAGCTCGCGACGTCGCTGATGGCGCGTGGGAGGCGCGTCCGTCGGCATGGCGTTGGCTCCACGATGGTCCCCTGATCGCTCGAGGAGGAGCGCGATGGCACTCACTACCGCAATCCGGCATCTGCGACGCGGCGATTGGCAGAAGGCGCACGCGATCGTGCAGAACGACGAGACCGAATTCGGCTTCTGGGCACACGGCATCGCGCATCTGATGGAAGGCGATCTCGGCAACGCACGCTACTGGTTTCGTCGCGCCGGACGCCCGTTTCCGCGCGAGCTCGCGACCGAGGCCGAGATCGAAGCGCTGGCGGCCGCGGTGAAGCGGCAATCGGCAGCTGCCTAGTATCGGTTCGGATTCGAGCGATGCCGCGCGCGGCAGGAGGACGCATTTGCTTCCCTGGGGTTCGGTGATCGCGGTCGGCGCAGGCGCGGCAATCGGCGCGTGGCTGCGCTGGGGCCTGGGCCTCGCGTTGAATCCGGTGTTCCCGACGCTGCCGCTCGGCACGCTCGCGGCGAATCTCTTTGGCGGCCTGCTGATGGGATTCGCGATGGAGCTGATGACGCGGCATGCGCTGCTGTCGCCGGAGATGCGTTTGCTTGCGACGACCGGATTTCTCGGCGGACTCACGACGTTTTCGACGTTCTCCGCGGAGATCTCGACGCTCTTGATCCGTGGCGAGTGGTACTGGGCGGCAATCGGCGTCGTCGTGCACGTCGCGGGATCGCTGATCCTGACGATTGCGGGCGTGCTGCTGATGCGCGGATTGTTTGCATGGGGAGCATCGTGATGAACGGAACGCTGCTGCGCTTCTACGTGCACGAGAACCGGAAGCACCAGCGCATCCTGCTCTACGAGTGGCTGCTCGAGCAGGCGAAGGCGCTCGGCATTCACGGCGGCTCGGCGTTTCGCGCGATCGCGGGATTCGGCCGCCACGGCGTGCTGCACGAGGAGCATTTCTTCGAGCTCGCCGGCAATCTCCCGATCGAGATCGACTTTGCGGTGACCGACGACGACGCGAATCGGCTGTTGGATTTCCTGCGTGTGGAGCGCATCAGCATCTTCTACGTGCGCATCCCGATCGAGTTCGGCGTCATCGCGGGCAGCGTGTGATTCGGTCGCGAGCGATAATGCCGGAAGCGACGGCGAGACACGCCGCGGCGACGACCAACGAGATGGAGTGACGAGATGGCACAGGCAATTCGCTTTCACGCGACCGGCGGTCCCGAAGTGCTCAAACTGGAAAGCGTCGACGTGGCGCAGCCCGGGCCGGGCGAGGTGCGTGTGCGCAACACGGCGATCGGCGTCAATTTCATCGACACGTACCAGCGAAGCGGCCTGTACCCGCTGCCGTTGCCGTCCGGGCTCGGCAGCGAGGCGGCGGGCGTCGTCGAGGCGGTCGGGTCGGGCGTCGACTGGCTCGCGCCCGGCGCCCGCGTCGGCGGCTGCACCGGACCGATCGGCGCGTACAGCACGGAGCGCGTGCTGCCGGCCGATCGCCTCGTCAAGCTGCCGGATGGCATCGAGGAGCGCACGGCCGCGGCGATGATGCTGAAGGGACTGACGGTCCAGTACCTGTTTCGCCAGACCTATCCGCTCAAGGCCGGCGAGACGATTCTGTTCCATGCGGCGGCCGGCGGCGTGGGACTGATCGCGTGCCAATGGGCGCGCGCGCTCGGCGTCACGATGATCGGCACGGTCAGCTCGGATGCGAAGGCGCAACTCGCACGCGAGCACGGTTGCGCGCACACGATCGTCTATACGCGGGAGAACTTCGTCGAGCGCGTGAAGGAACTGACGGGCGGCAAGGGCGTTCCGGTCGTCTATGATTCGATCGGCAAGGACACGTTCCCCGGCTCGCTCGATTGCCTGTCGCCGCGCGGACTCTTCGTGAGCTTCGGCAGCGCGTCGGGTCCGGTGCCGCCGCTCAACATCATGCTGCTGTCGCAGAAGGGCTCGCTCTACGTGACGCGGCCGACGCTCTTCACGTATGCGGCGAGCCACGCGGCGCTCGACGCGATGGCATCCGAGCTCTTCGCGCTCGTCAAGCAGGGCAAGATCAAGCCCGATGCGCGCCAGACGTTCGCGCTGAAGGATGCGGCGGATGCCCACCGCGCGCTCGAGGGACGCAAAACGACCGGCGCGACGCTGCTATTGCCGTAACGGGCCAAAGTAGCGTCGGGGACGGCTTTCGCTGTCGCGAAACCCGTCTCCGACCCTATCGCTGCGACGGCCGGCGCGTTGCCTCGTTGACGAGCGCGCGCGCCGCGTCGATCAACTCCGACGCCGTGACGCCGAGCGGCCCGACCTTGCGCGCGACGAGCATGTCCGCCGCGGCGCCGTGGACGCAGACGCCGATGCGCATCGCTTCGCTTGCATCGATGCCCTGTGCCAGCAGCGCGCCGAGAATGCCGGCGAGCACGTCCCCGGATCCGGCGGTCGACAATGCGGGATTGCCGCTCGCATTGATGTCGAACGTGCCGTTCGCGCGCGCGACGACGCTGCCTGCGCCCTTGAGCACGACGTCGGCCTTGAGCCAAGTTGCAATCCGCGTGGCGGCGGCGACACGGTCCGCCTGCACGTCCGCCGTCGAACACTGCAGCAGGCGGGCCGCTTCGGCGGGATGGGGCGTCGCGAGCGTCGGCGCGGCTCGTTGCGCGATCGCGTCGGCGAATTCGCGCTTCACGGCGATCGCATTGAGCGCATCCGCGTCGACGACGATCGGCTGGTCGATCGCAATCGCTTTCCCGACCAATGCCTGCGCGCGCTCGCCGCCGCCGAGCCCGGGCCCGACGACCCACGCGTCGTGATCGGTGCCGACGGCGCTCGCCTCGCGCAGCATCAACTCGGGCGAGAGCCAGTCGACGAGCGGCGGATTGCGCGCGGCCAGTCCGACGACGACGCGTCCCGCGCCGAGACGGATCGCCGCGCGGCCCGCGAGGAGCGCTGCGCCGACGAGCCCTTCGGCGCCGCCCACGATGCACGCGCGGCCGAACGTTCCCTTGTGCGACTTGCGCACGCACCGCGCGAGAATCGCGGGCAATTGCAGCTGCAGCGCGTGCCACGCGAGACGCACGCATGCGTTCGGCACGTCGGCATCGATCCCGAGCGCATGCACCGAGATCTCGCCGCAGTGGTCCGGGCCGTCGCAAGTGAGAAGACCCGGCTTGAGCGCGATGAACGTTGCCGTGGCGCTCGCGCGAATCGTCGCGGCGCTCGCGACGCCGGTTGCGGCGTCGAGACCGCTCGGCACGTCGAGCGCGAGGATCGGAGCACCGCTCGCGTTCGCCCACGCGATCCATGTCGACCACGGCTCGCCCGGTGCCCGCGAAAGTCCGACGCCGAAAAGCCCGTCGACGATCAGCGCTGGCCGCTCGGATGGCGGCGCATCGACGATCGCGACGTCGGTCCGCGAAAGTGCTGCCCGCGCCTGCGCCGCGTCGGGCTGCGTGTACGGCGCGCCGGATGCGACGACGGTCGTCGCGAAGCCGCGCTCGCGCAGCTGCCGCGCGCAGACGAATGCGTCGCCGCCATTGTTTCCCGGGCCGGCGAGGACGACGACGCGGCCGTCGCGGCCGGTGAGCATCGCGGCGGCGATGTCGGTGGCGGCCGCGCCGGCACGCTCCATCAGCGGCTCGTGCGCATGCTGGCGCTCGATCGCGCGCAGCGCCGCGATCGCGAGAATCGGCGCGAGCGATGGCGCATTCGGATCGGATCGGGCGTTGGACATCGAGCGGGCGCGACACACGGCCCCGGCCTTCCAAGCGGGACGACCGAGGGGCGAATCAAGTGTAATTCAGATCGATGCCTTGGACTTTCGGCTGCTGCGCCCGTAGAATCCTGCCGCCGGGCGCCTTGCGGCCCCACAACTTTCGGGAGTGAATTGCATGCATACATCCAAGCTATCGCTCGCGTTCGCGCTGCTCGCGTTCGCCGCCGCACCGGTTCTGGCGCAGGATTCGGGAACGCTCAAGAAGGTCAAGGAGAGCGGCACGATCACGATCGGCTATCGCGACGCGTCGATCCCGTTCTCGTATCTGAACGCCGAGCAGCAGCCGATCGGCTACGCGATGGACATCTGCGGCCGCATCGTCGACGCGGTGAAGAAGAAGCTGAACATGCCGAATCTGAAGGTGGCGCTGAACCCGGTCACGTCGTCGACGCGGATTCCGCTGATGGCCAACGGCACGATCGATCTCGAATGCGGCTCGACGACGAACAACGCGGAGCGCAAGAAGCAGGTCGACTTCGGGATGACCTATTTCGTCATCAAGTACCGGTTCGTGTCGCTCAAGTCGTCGAAGCTCGACACGATCGACGACCTCAAGGGACAGACCGTCGTCTCGACGGCGGGCACGACCGACATCAAGGCGCTGAACGAGCTCAACAGCTCGAAGAACATGGGGATGAACATCCTGTCGGCGCCGGACCACCCGGCCGCGTTCCTCATGGTCGAAACGGGGCGCGCGAAGGCGTTCCTGATGGACGACATCCTGCTGTCCGGCCTGGTCGCGAATTCGAAGAACCCCGGCGAATTCCACATCTCGTCGGCAAGCCTGGGCCTCGAGCCGTACAGCCTGATGCTGCGGCGCGACGATCCCGAGTTCAAGAAGCTCGTCGACGACACGATGACGCAGCTCGACAAGAGCGGCGAGATCGAGAAGATCTACAACAAGTGGTTCATGAGCCCGATTCCGCCGAAGAACATCAACCTGAACGTACCGATCAGCGACTCGCTCAAGAAGGTGTTCGCGAACCCGACCGACTCGCCCGATCCGGCGGTTTATCAGTAAGCGCAGTTGAACCCGCAAAGCAAGGGAGACGGGGGGCCGCGGCCCCCCGTTGAGCGTCCGCGGCCGTTCGGCAAACAGGTCTTCGTGAGGTTCTGAACCGTGCACTACCACTGGAACTGGAAGATCTTCTGGGACATGACGCCCGAGGGCACGGGCACCTACCTGCACACGCTGCTGGTGGGCCTGATGTGGACGCTCGCCACCGCGCTTTCGGCGTGGATCATCGCGCTCGTGCTGGGCTCGATCCTCGGCGTCATGCGCACGGCGCCGCAGCGCTGGGCGAGCGCCATCGGCAACGCGTACGTCGAGATCTTCCGCAACGTCCCGCTGCTCGTGCAGATGTTCCTGTGGTACTTCGTCATGCCCGAGCTCTTGCCGGCGTCGCTCGGCACGGCCATCAAGCAGATGCCGCCGCCGTGGGCGTCGTTCGTTCCCGCGGTGCTGTGCCTCGGCTCCTTCACCGCGGCCCGCGTCGCCGAGCAGGTGCGCGCCGGCGTGCAGGCGCTTCCGAGCGGCCAGCGGATGGCCGGTACCGCGCTCGGCCTGACGCTGCCGCAGACGTACCGCTACGTGCTGCTGCCGATGACGTTCCGGATCATCCTGCCGCCGCTCACGTCCGAGTTCCTGAACATCATCAAGAACTCGTCGGTCGCGCTGACGATCGGCGTCGTCGAGCTGACCGCGGCGGCGCGTGCGATGCAGGAATACAGCTTCCAGGTGTTCGAGGCGTTCACGGCGGCGACGGTCATCTACATCGTCGTCAACATCCTGGTCGTGTTCGCGATGCGCTGGGTCGAGCGCCGCGTCGCCGTGCCCGGATTCATCGGTCCCGCCGTCCAGGCAGGCGGTCACTGACCGGCGTACGCGATGCTCGGCCACTTCGACTACAAGGAGATCCTCGACAATCTCCCGTACCTGATGAAGGTCGGGATGACGTTCACGCTGACGCTGACGGTGCTGGTCGTCGTCGGCGGCGTGATCTTCGGCACGATCCTCGCGCTGATGCGGCTGTCGAGCATCAAGCCGATATCGATTTTCGCGACCACGTACATCAACCTGATGCGGTCGGTGCCGCTGGTCCTCGTCATCTTCTGGTTCTATTTCCTGGTTCCGTACATCGGCGCCTGGATCACCGGCGCGAGCCAGCCGGTCAAGGTGGGCGCGTTCCTGTCGTCGGTGATCACCTTCACGATGTTCGAAGCTGCGTACTACGCGGAGATCATGCGCGCCGGCATCCAGTCGATCCCGCGCGGGCAGTTCTGGGCGGGCTACGCGCTCGGCCTCAACTACTGGCAGACGATGGGCAGGATCGTGCTGCCGCAGGCGTTCCGGAACATGGTGCCGATCCTGCTCACGCAGACGATCGTGATGTTCCAGGACACCTCGCTCGTCTACGTGCTGTCGATCACCGATTTCCTCGGCGCCGCCTCGAAGGTGGCCGAGCGCGACGGCCGGCTGGTCGAGATGTACCTGTTCGTCGCCGTCGTCTACTTCGTGATGTGCGTTGCCGGATCGTTTCTCGTGCGGCGGCTGCAGCGTCGCATCGCCATCATCCGTTGACGCATTCGCCATTCATGGATCGGAACCTGCGATGCCGATGATCGAAATGAAGGATGTGTCGAAGTGGTACGGCGCCTTCCAGGTGCTGACCGACTGCACGACGAACGTCGAGAAGGGGGAGGTGATCGTCGTCTGCGGGCCGTCGGGCTCCGGCAAGTCGACGCTGATCAAGGCCGTCAACGCGCTCGAGCCGATCCAGAAAGGCGACATCTTCGTCGACGGCATCCGCGTCAACGACCCGAAGACGAACCTGCCGAAGCTTCGCGCGCGGGTCGGGATGGTGTTCCAGCATTTCGAGCTCTTCCCGCACCTGACCGTGCGCCAGAATCTGACGCTCGCGCAGGTGAAGGTGCTCGGCCGCTCGCAATCGGAGGCGACCACGCGCGGGCTCAAGTATCTCGAGCGCGTCGGTCTCGGCGCGCACAAGGACAAGTTTCCGGGTCAGCTCTCGGGCGGCCAGCAGCAGCGCGTCGCGATCGCGCGCGCGCTGTCGATGGATCCTATCTGCATGCTCTTCGACGAACCGACGTCGGCGCTCGATCCCGAGATGATCAACGAGGTCCTCGACGTGATGGTGAACCTCGCGCGCGAGGGGATGACGATGATGGTCGTAACCCACGAGATGGGCTTCGCGAACAAGGTCGCGAACCGCGTCATCTTCATGGACGCGGGCCGCATCGTCGAAGACGCGCCGAAGGCCGATTTCTTCGGCAAGCCGCGCTCGGAGCGCGCACAGCAGTTCCTCGCGAAGATCCTGCACCATTGAGCGCCGCGGCGCTGCGCTTCGCTCGTCGCGCGCGGCGGGGATCGGTAGGGGTTCCTCGATGAAGAACCTGCTGATCCTGCACCTCGAAAGCATCGCGCGCGAACGCCTCGCCGTGTTCGCCTCGTCGTTTCCGCACACGCGCAGGCTCACGCGCGACGCGCGCGTTTTCGACCGCTTCTTCTCGTCGGCGACGTCGACGCTGATGGTCGTCACCTACCTGTTCCACGGCAACGACTTCGAGTTCGACCGATCGTCGCGCTTCGAGGGCATGCGGCCCGCCGCGAACAATCGCCATCTCTTCTCGATCCTTCGCGATCGCGGCTACGCGGCGAATCTCGTTTGCCTGAACGCGTTCGAGACGCACCGGCCGACGCGGCTCGCGGCGTGGCCCGACGACCTGCCACCGGTGTTCGGCACGCACGATTTCACGATGCTCCAGCAGCGGTTCGACGCGCTCACCGACGCCGAGCCGTTCGCCATCTACGTCTGGGACCTGATCACGCACATCGAGCACAGCCTCGCCGTGGCGCCGTTCGCGAGCGGCCTCACCGACCAGGTGGCGCGCGCGTGCGCGGTGGCCGACGACGCGATCGGCACGATGCTCGCGGCGCTCGAGCGCAAGGGCAAGCTCGCGAACACGGTGGTCGTGCTGTACGGCGACCACGGCGACGATTACTGGACGCACGGCTTCAAGGGCGGCATGGTGCACGGCACCGAGCCGTACACGCACATCACCTGGACGCCACTCGCGATCGCGGGGCCGAGCATCACACCGGGGGTCGCTGACGGCGTCGCGACGACGATCGATATCGCGCCGACGTGCCTCGCGCTGCTCGGCGTCGACGAGCGCCTGTCGTTCGCGCATTCGGGCTGTGATGTCCTGGCCGCGACGCGCGATCTCGCGTTCTCGCAGAATTTCACCGCGAACCAGCCCGACGATCGCGCGCTCGGCATCGCGAAGGCGTTCGCCGTCGCCGACGACAACTACAACCTGATGGCGAGCTCGCGCGGCCTCGAGCTTTACGCGTACCGTCTCGACCCCGGCAATCACTGCAACCTCCTCGAGTTCTTCGATTCGACGCCCGACGGCGGCCTCGCGCTCCGCGCAGGGCTTTCGAACGTCAATCACTTCCGCGCAGCGCTGCCCGACAACCCGCGCGCGGTCGCGCACGTCGACGCGCGCTTTCGTACCTTGCGCGACCGGCTGTCCGCCCGCGTCGCCGCGAAACGCGCGTACATCGAAGCGGCCGGCGTGCAGCCGACCTACGCGCTCGATCCGCGCATGTTCGACGTCTTCGCACGCGCGCCGGTGCCCGGCGGCGCGCCGCCTTCGCGACCTGCCGCGCCACCTGCGATGGCGCCGTTCGAATTCTCGTTCAAGCTGTCGCCGTGATCGCGACGCGAGTCGCGTAGGTCATGCGCTATCTGGTGCTCCTTGCCGGCATGGGCCGGCGCATGGGGAGCGAATATGCGCGCAGGCCGAAATGCCTGATCGACGTCGGCGGCGAGCCGCTCGTGGCGCGGCTGCTGCGGCAGATCCGCGCCGCCGATGCGTACGCCGACGTGCACGTCGTGCTCGGGTTCCAGAGCCACGCGATCATGCCGTGGGTGCGCGGCTGCGAGGTCGTGCTGAATCCGTTCTTCGACATCACCGGCATCAATGCGTCGCTCTGGTTCGCGCGCGCGTCGTTCGACCGTGCCCTCACGATCATTCATGGCGACGTCGTGCTCTCCGACGCGCTGGCAGCCGATTTATTCAGCGTCGCGCCGTCGCTCGTCGCCTATGACAGCAGCGTCCGCGATCCGCTGGAGATCAACGTCGCGGTCGACGCGGGCCGCGTCACGCGCTTCGGCGTCAACTTCGAAGGTTATGCCGGCGCATACGCGGGGATCCTCAAGCTTTCGGCGCACGCCGCGCGTGGGTTCGCCGATACGCTCGACGATCGCGTTCGCCGCGGATTCAACGAGCCGCGCACCTATTACTTCTTCGTGATGCGCCGGCTCATCGCGGATCCCGGTATCCGCTTCGCCGCCTTCGACGTCGCGCGACGCGGGTACTGGGAGGTGGATCGGCCCGAGGACGTCGTCCGGCTCCGACGGGCGTTGGCAGGCGATGGACTCGTCGCTGCGCGATAACGCTGCGGTCGCGGATTGCGCGAGCGCGCGGGACACCGCGGCCGCATGCCGGATCCTCGACCGTGGCGCACGAGTCCCGAGCCTGCAGTCCCTCACCGGCGCCGTGCGCGCGATCGTCGCTGGAACGCTGCCCGAAGTCGCGCGCGATCGCAACGCGATCTGCCACCGCGCGCTGCTCGCGGGTCGTCGCGGCGTTCCGCGCCCGGTGATCGTCAAGAGCCCGCGCCTCGGGCCGCAGCGCACGAACCGCGATGCGACGTTCGCCTGGGAGGCCGGGATCCTCGCGCAGTTGCCGATCCTCGGGATCGACAGTGCACCGGAGCTGATCGCACGTGTCGCGGCAGGTGACGCGCATTTCCTGTTCATGTCCGAGCTTCCCGGCAAGCATCCGGATGCGCGCAAGCATCCGCTCGACGCGCTGCAGCTTCGTGCGATCGTCGACGCGCTGCAACCGATGGACCGCCTCGGCTTCATGCATTACGACCTCAAGGCGGGCAATGTCCTCACCAATGGTGCGCGCGCCGCCTTCATCGACTTCGAATTCGCGCGCGTCGGCGCGCCGTGGGACGCCGATGCGCCGGCCGACGCGTCGTTCGGCGAGGACTTCAACGTCGCCAACAACCCGTTCCTGCGCGCGCGCTCGAACGTCGCGAACTTCGAGTTCCGTTGCCTGCATCGGCACCTCGTCGACGTCGAGACCGTCGATCCGAACGCCGCCGAGGCGCTCTTTCGCGCGTGGCTCGCGGCGAAGGTCTCGTACCACGCGCGGATGGCGCGGTGCCTTTCGGGTTCCGCGGCCGCACACGAGCGGCGCCTCGCATCGCTTCTCGACGATCCGCCGGCCACGGCGATCCGCGTCGAACGGCTGCTGATCGCGTATCGCACCGCAGTGTTCGAGCGCGATTCTCGCGACGTTCTGCGCTCGCGACGCGCGATACGCGCCGCGATCGATGCGCGTCGTTCGCGCGGCGGCGCGGTGCCGCAGTGGTACGCGGATTCGGCGGCGCGCATCGTCGAGCTGGTCGCGCGCAGCACGCATCCGACGCCGTGATGCCGCGCCGAACGGCGCCGGCACGCGACGGGTCGTTCGCTATAATCGAATGGTGTCCGAAGTTCTCGCCCTGCGCGGTGGCTCCGCGCTGTCGCCGTTCCGCGTCGCGAAGCTTCTTGCCGCCGTCGCGGCGCTGCGCCCGAACCCGTCGATCTCCGACCTTTCCGCGCGCTACTGGCACTTCGTCGACGTAACGCGTGCGCTTTCGGCGCATGAGCGGGCGACGCTCGAACGGCTGTTGACCTACGGTCCCGCGGACAGCGGCGACGACGACTTACGGACGCCGGCATTCGTCGTGCTGCCGCGCTTCGGCACGATCTCGCCGTGGTCGTCGAAAGCGACCGACATCGCGCACAACTGCGGTCTTCGCGTGGTTACCCGCATCGAGCGCGGCGTCGCGTACTCGATCGCGACCGGCGGCGACTCCTGTTTCGGCGACGCCGAGCGCGCAGCGCTCGTTCCGCTCGTCCACGACCGGATGACCGAAACGGTCGTCGCGAAGCTCGACGATGCAGAGCGGCTGTTCGCGCAAGTTGCGCCGCGTCCGCTCACGCGCGTTCCACTGCTTGCGCAGGGGCGGCGCGCGCTCGAGGACGCCGACGTCGCGCTCGGCCTGGCGCTGTCCGACGACGAGATCGATTACCTCGTCGACGCATTCACGCGCCTCGGTCGCGACCCGACGGACGCCGAGCTCACGATGTTCGCGCAGGCAAACTCGGAGCATTGCCGGCACAAGATCTTCAACGCGACGTGGCGCATCGACGGAGAGCCGCAGCCGCAAAGCCTGTTCGCGATGATTCGCGCAACGCACGCCGCGCATCCGGGTGGAACGCTCGTCGCGTACTCCGACAATTCGTCGGTGATCGAAGGGGGCATCGCCGAGCGCTTTTATCCCGATGCGGACGGCTGCTATCGCGCGCATCGCGAAGCCATGCACGTGCTGATGAAGGTCGAGACGCACAACCATCCGACCGCCATCGCGCCGTTTCCGGGCGCGGCGACCGGCGCCGGCGGCGAGATCCGCGACGAGGGCGCGACGGGCACCGGCGCGCGACCGAAGGCCGGCCTCGTCGGCTACACGACGTCGCATCTGCGCATCCCCGCGCTGATGCAGCCGTGGGAGTCGACCCTCATTCCATCCCCGTCTCCCAACCGGCGAGGGGAAACGGCGCGCGCTGCTGACGCAGCGGGGTCGTGGTACGGCAAGCCGGAGCGCATCGCATCGGCGCTTTCGATCATGCTCGACGGTCCGATCGGCGCGGCGTCGTTCAACAACGAGTTCGGGCGGCCGAACCTGACCGGCTACTTCCGCACGTTCGAGATGGAGGTTGGTGGCCGCGTACGCGGCTACCACAAGCCGATCATGATCGCGGGCGGCGTCGGCAATATCGGTGACGCGCACATCCACAAGAAGCCGCTCGCGGCCGGCTCGCTCCTGATTCATCTCGGCGGTCCCGGCATGCTGATCGGCATGGGCGGGGGCGCCGCGTCGTCGATGGCGACCGGCGTCAACGCGGCCGATCTCGATTTCGATTCCGTGCAGCGCGGCAACGCCGAGATCGAGCGCCGCGCGCAGGAAGTCATCGACCGCTGCTCGCAAATGCGCGACGCGAACCCGATCCTGTCGATCCACGACGTCGGCGCCGGTGGCTTGTCGAATGCGCTGCCCGAACTGCTGCATGGCGGCGGCGTCGGCGCGATCATCGATCTGCGTGCGGTTCCTTCGGAAGAGCCGGGCATGACGCCGCGCGAGATTTGGTGCAACGAGGCGCAGGAGCGCTACGTGCTCGCGATCGCGCCGCGGGATCTGCCGACGTTTCGTGCGATCTGCGAGCGCGAGCGCTGTCCGTTCGCCGTCGTCGGCGAGGCGAACGCCGAGGGACAGCTCGTCGTCGTCGATGCGCGCTTCGACAATGCGCCCGTCGACGTGCCTCTCGACGTGATTCTCGGCAAGCCGCCGCGGATGTCGCGCGACGTGACGCGCACGTGCACGCCACGCGCACCGCTCGACCTTGCGGGCATTGCGGTGCGCGACGCCGTCTATCGCGTGCTCGCCTTCCCGGCCGTTGCCGACAAGACGTTCCTGGTGACGATCGGCGATCGCACCGTCGGCGGATTGTGCGCGCGCGATCCGATGGTGGGTCCGTGGCAGGTGCCGGTCGCCGACGCCGGCGTCACGCTGCGCGATTTCGACGGCTACGCCGGCGAGGCGATGGCGATGGGCGAGCGAACGCCGCTTGCGCTGATCGACGCGCCGGCGTCGGGACGCATCGCGGTCGGCGAGGCGATCACGAACATCGCTGCCGCGCCCGTTGCGCGACTATCGGACATCAAGCTGTCCGCGAACTGGATGGCGGCCGCCGGCGAGCCTGGCGAAGACGCGGCGCTCTACGATACCGTGCGCGCGGTCGCGCTCGATTTCTGCATTGCGCTCGGCGTGTCGATACCAGTCGGCAAGGATTCGCTGTCGATGCGCACGACGTGGCGCGACGGCACGATCGACAAGAGCGTGACGGCGCCGGTGTCCCTGATCGTGTCCGCGTTCGCGGCGATCGACGACGTGCGCGCGTGCCTGACGCCGTTGCTGCGACTCGAGGCCGGCGACACGCTGCTCGTACATCTCGACGTCGCGGGCGGCCGCCGGCGGCTCGGCGCGTCGGCGCTCGCGCAGACCTGCGGCCAGATCGGCGACGAAGCGCCGGACGTCGAGCCCGAGCGTCTTGCCGCCTTCTTCTCGCTCGTGCGGCGGCTGCGCGGCGACGATGCGCTGCTCGCCTACCACGACGTCAGCGACGGCGGCGTATTCGTCACGCTTTGCGAGATGGCATTCGCCTCACGCTGTGCGCTCGACGTCCGCTTGCCCGGCCCGGCGGGCAATGTCATCGCCGCGCTGTTTGCCGAGGAGTTGGGCGCGATCGTGCAGGTTCGACGCGAGCGCGCCGACGCGGTACTCGCCGCTGCGCACGACGCCGGCATTGTGGCGAGCGTGATCGCGACGCCGCGCCGCGGCGATCGCATCGTCGTGCGTTGCGGCGAGCACGTCGTGCTCGACGAGTCCCGGATCGACCTGCATCGCACATGGTCGGCGACGACGCATGCGGTGCAGCGGCTGCGCGACAACCCGCGAGCCGCCGACGACGAGTACGCACGGCTTGCAGACGACGAGCCGGGCCTCGTGCCGCTGCTCACGTTCGACATCCACGCCGACCCGGCGGCGCCGTACGTCGCGACGGGCGTGCGGCCGCGCGTCGCGATCCTGCGCGAGCAAGGGGTCAACGGTCACGTCGAGATGGCCGCCGCGCTCACGCGCGCGGGATTCGACGCGTACGACATCCACATGACGGACCTGGGCGCGGGACGCCACGCGCTGCGCGATTTCGCGGGCGTCGTCGCCGGCGGCGGGTTCTCGTACGGCGACGTGCTCGGCGCCGGCGAGGGCTGGGCGAAATCGATCCTGTTCGACCCGAGGCTCCGCGACGCCTTCGCCGGCTACTTCGCGCGCGCCGACACGTTCGCGCTCGGCGTCTGCAACGGTTGCCAGATGATGAGCAACCTGAGCGAAATCATTCCCGGCGCGGCGCACTGGCCGCACTTCGTGCGCAACGCGTCCGAGCAGTTCGAGGCGCGCTTCGTGATGCTCGAGGTGCAGCGCTCGCCATCGCTGTTCTTTTCCGGAATGGACGCAAGCCGCATTCCCGTGGCGCTTGCGCACGGCGAAGGCTACGCCGAGTTTCGCGACGCGGATCAGCTCGCGTCGGCGCAACCGTACGTCGCGCTGCGCTTCGTCGACCATCGAGGAAAGGCGACCGAGCGCTACCCGTACAACCCGAGCGGCTCGCCGCAGGGCATCGCCGGGCTCACGACGGCGGACGGACGCTTCACGATCCTGATGCCGCACCCGGAGCGCGTGTTCCGTACCGTGCAGATGTCGTGGCATCCGGACGACTGGGGCGAACTGTCGCCGTGGTATCGGATGTTCGCGAACGCGCGGCGCTTCGTCGGCTGACCGGCGTAATCTCGATCCCATGTCGACCAACGAGCTGACGGTTTACGCAATCAACGGCGTCACGCCGGTCGTCGACCCGACCGCTTACGTGCATCCGTCGGCGATCCTGATCGGCGACGTGATCGTCGGCGCCGGCTGTTACATCGGTCCCTGCGCGTCGCTGCGCGGCGATTTCGGACGCATCGAAGTTCGCGCCGGCGCGAATTTGCAGGATTCGTGCATCGCGCACGGCTTTCCGGGCACCGACACGATCGTCGCCGAGGAAGGCCACGTCGGTCATGGCGCGATCCTGCACGGCTGCGTCGTCGAGCGCAACGCGCTGATCGGCATGAACGCGGTGATCAACGACAGCGCCGTCATCGGCGAATCCGCGATCGTCGCGGCGATGGCGTTCGTGAAGGCGAAGATGGTCGTGCCGCCGCGGACGCTCGTCGCCGGCACGCCGGCGCGAATCGTCCGCGCGCTCACGCAAACCGAGCTCGCGTGGAAGATCGAAGGGACGCGAAGCTACCAGGACCTGACGAAGCGCAGCCTTGCGACGATGCAGGCCACGCAACCGCTCGCGCACGTCGAGCCGGATCGCAAGCGGATCGAGCTGCCCGAGTTGCTGCCGCTGTCCGCGGTCAAGTCAAAGACGCCGTAACCACGGGCATCGACATGCGTCGCCGAACGCGGGATCAAAAGCCGGCCGCTTGTCCGTCTCGCCGCGGATCCGACGCGGCGACGTAGCCGCGATCGGCCTTCACGATCACCTGGCCCGCGCCAAAGTCCATGTACGAATCGGGGATCGCGGCGAGCACGTGCCCGAGCGCGATCAGGCCTTCGCGCATTTCGCACGGCGCGCTTGCCTCGAGGTCGATCGACTGGTCGACGTTCACCTTGAATCGCGGCGCGTCGAGCGCCGCCTGCGGGTTCATCGCGTAGTCGGTCATCCGCACGACGGTCTGCACGTGACCCGGCGGCTGGATCGGACCGCCCATCACGCCGAGCGTCGCAAGCGGGGCGCCGTCCTTGGTGACGAACCCCGGGATGATCGTGTGGAACGGCCGCTTGTGCGGGCCGACTTCGTTCGGATGGTCGCGCTCGAGCGTGAACCCGGTGCCGCGGTTCTGCAGGCTGATCCCCGTTCCCGGCACGACGATGCCGGAACCGAAGCCCATGTAGTTCGACTGGATCAGCGACACCATCATGCCGGACGCATCGGCCGCGGTGACGTAGACGGTGCCGCCGCGCGGCGGCTCGCCGGCGCCGAAGTTCTGCGCGCGCTTCGGGTCGATCTGCGCCGCGCGCTCACGCAGGTAGTCGCGATCGAGCAGCGCGTCAGTCGATACCCGCATCGTCGACGGATCGCCGACGTGGCGGTATGCGTCGGCGAACGCGAGCTTCATCGCCTCGATCTGCAGGTGCATGCCGGCAACCGAATCGGGAGCGAGCGACGCGAGATCGAATGCTTCGAGGATCCCGAGCGCCATGAGCGCGGCGATGCCCTGTCCGTTCGGCGGAATCTCGTGCACGCGGACGTCGCGGTAATCGACGGCGACCGGCGTCACCCAGTCCACGGTGTGGCGCTCGAAGTCGCCGCGCTCGTGCGCGCCGTCATGCGCCTTCGCGTGCGCGCAGATGGCATCGGCGAGAGCGCCTCGGTAGAACGCCTCGCCGCGCGTCTGCGCGATCGTCGTCAGCGTGCTCGCCATTGCCGCGGAGCGAAAGCGCTCGCCCGGCTTCGGTGCGCGGCCGTCGATCAGGAAATGCGCCTGCCAGCCGAGATCCTTCGGCATCAGCGGTACGGCGAGGCGCCACTTCTCGGCGATGACGGGCGAAACCGCGTAGCCGTCGCGCGCGTAGCGGATGCCGGGCTCGAAGAGATCCGCGAACGGCAACTTGCCGTAACGCTGCGACAGCGCGATCCAACCGGACACGGCGCCGGGGATCGTCACCGTATCGAAGCCGCGCTGCGGCATCTGCTTGCGGCCTTCGAACCGCGCGCGCGTCCAGCCGGCCGGCGCGCGTCCCGACGCATTGAGGCCCGCGAGCGTGCTGCCGTCCCAGACGATGGCGAAAAGGTCCGAACCGATGCCATTGCTGCACGGCTCGACGACGGTCAGCGCGATCGCGGTGGCGAGCGCGGCGTCGACCGCATTGCCGCCGCGCGACAGCATCGCGAGGCCCGCCTGTGTCGCGAGCGGCTGCGACGTCGCGACGACGTTGTCGGCGCAGACCGGCTGGCGGCGGGAGGGGTAGGGTAACGACCAGTCCATCGCGCGATCTTAAATCGATTACGCCGAGGCTTCCTGGAACGCTTTCTCGCGCTGCCTGCGGATGTTCGGCACCGCGATCACGAGCACGAGCAGGATCGCCGCAAGCAGCAGTGCCGCCGATATCGGACGCGTCGCGAAGACCGTCGCATCGCCGCGCGACAGCAGCATCGCCCGGCGCAGATTCTCCTCCATCATCGGTCCGAGCACGAAGCCGAGCAAAAGCGGCGCGGGCTCGCACTCGAGCCTCGCGAACAGCACGCCGAGCGCGCCGAAGAACGCCGTCTGCATGACGTCGAAGCTCGTGTTGTTCACCGTGTAGACGCCGATGCCGCAGAACAGCAGGATGGCCGGATACAGCATCCGGTACGGGACCGTCAGGAGCTTGATCCAGATGCCGATCAGCGGCAGGTTCAGCACGACGAGCATCAGGTTGCCGACCCACATCGACGCGATCAGGCCCCAGAACAGCTGCGGATTCGACGTCATCACCTGCGGGCCGGGCTGGATGTTGTGGATCGTCATCGCGCCGACCATCATCGCCATCACCGCGTTCTCGGGAATGCCGAGCGTCAGCAGCGGAATGAACGACGTCTGCGCGCCGGCATTGTTGGCCGACTCGGGACCCGCGACGCCGCGGATCGCGCCCTTGCCGAACTCCGACGGATCCCTCGCGAGCTTCTTCTCGAGGCTGTACGACGCGAAGGACGACAGCATCGCGCCGCCGCCGGGCAACACGCCGAGCACGGAGCCGAGCGCGGTTCCGCGCAGCACCGCGGGCGCCGCTTCGCGGAGCTGGTGCTTCGTGAGCCAGAGTCCATCGAGCTTCGCCTTGATCACCTCGCGCTTCTCGGTCGACTGGAGGTTCAGGACGATCTCCGCGAAGCCGAACAGGCCCATTGCGACGACGACGACGCCGATGCCGTCCGAGAGCTCCGGGATGCCGAACGTGAAGCGCTCGACGCCGGAATTCACGTCGGTGCCCACGATGCCGAGCAGAAGGCCGAGCACGATCATCGCGATCGCCTTGACGAGCGAGCCGTGCGCGAGGACGACGGCGCCGATCAGGCCGAGCACCATCAGCGAAAAGTATTCGGCAGGACCGAACTTGAGCGCGAGCGCCGACAACGGCACCGAGACGCCTGCAACGAGCACCGTCGCGACGGTACCCGCGAAGAACGAGCCGAGCGCCGCGATGGCGAGCGCGGCGCCCGCTTGCCCCTTGCGGGCCATCTGGTAGCCGTCGAGGCAGGTGACGACCGACGATGATTCACCGGGCATGTTGACGAGCACGGCCGTCGTCGAGCCGCCGTACTGCGCGCCGTAATAGATGCCCGCGAGCATGATCAGCGCGGACACCGGTTCGAGCGCGTACGTCGTCGGCAACAGCATCGCGATCGTCGCGACGGGACCGATGCCGGGCAGCACGCCGATCAGCGTGCCGAGCAGCACGCCGATCAGCGCGTAGAGCAGGTTGACGGCGCTGAGCGCCGTGCCGAAGCCAAGGGCGAGATGATGCAGGATGTCCACGTCTCAACAGCGGCACGTGCCCGCGACGATGACGGCGATGTCGCCGCTCGCCACCGCCTACGCCTGCCCGGGCCAGATCGGCAGCTGGAGTTGCAGGCCGACGACGAACACGCCGACGGCGAGCGCCGCGAGCAGCACGCCGACGACGAGCGACTCGCGCGGACGGAATTCATGGCTCGCCGCGCTTGCCGCGACGATCAGGACGACGGTCGACAGCGCGACGCCCAACGGGCGCACGATCGCGCCGAACAGCACGACGCTGCCGAGCACGATCAGCGTCGGCCGCCAGCGGAATGCCGCGAAGCGCGTCCCGGGAACCTGTAAGCTGCGTGCGGCGAGGATGCCACCGAGGACGATCAGCAGAATGCCGAGGATGCGCGGAAAGTAACCGGGACCCATCCGCGCCGCGCTGCCGAGCGTGTAGCGCGTGCCGAGGGCGATCGTCGCGATGCCGATCGCGATGAACAGCGCACCCGCGAAGAAATCCTTCGAATTGCGGATCCGCTGCATCGACTCCCCCCGTCGGTCGCGCGAAGCGGCGGGCGGGGCCCGCCGGGCGGCGCGTAGCATAGCATCGGCGTGCGTCGCGACACGCAAAAAAAAGGGCAGGCGCGCGGCCTGCCCTTCGTGGCTTGGGTTTGAAACCCGGATCAGACGCCGTTCTTTGCGCGGAGATCCTTGAAGTACTTGTCGAGCCATTGCGCCTGCAGCCGTTGCGTGAGCTGCGGCTTCACCTCTTCGAAGCTTGGCACCTTCGCGTCGCGGACGTCCTCGACCTCGATCACGTGCCAGCCGAACTGCGTCTGCACCGGCTGCGGCGTGAACTTGCCCTTCGGCGTCGCCTTCATCGCGTCGCCGAACGGCTTGACGAAGTTCGCCGGCGCATTCCAGCCGAGGTCGCCGCCCTTGTCCTTGGAGCCGGGATCCTCCGAGCGCGCCTTCGCGAGCTCGTCGAACTTCGCGCCCTTCTGCAGCTCGCTGATGATTTCCTTCGCCTGGTCCTCGGTCTTCACGAGGATGTGGCGGACGTTGTATTCCTTGTCGCCGATCTGCGCCTTGATCGCGTCGTATTCCTTGTGCAGCTCGGCGTCCGGCACCGGGTTCTTCTTGACCCAGTCGGTCACGTACGCGCGCACGAGGACGGTCTGCGCCGCGAGGTCCATCTGTGTCTTGACGTCGGCGTTCTTGTCGAGCCCTTCCTTCTTCGCCTCACGCGCGAGGAGCTCGCGCGTGTTGAGCTCGTCCTTGACTGCGGTGCGGACCTCGGGGCTGTCCTGCCCGCCTTGCGCGAGCCGCTCCTTCAGGAGGAGATCGAACTGTCCCTGCGAGTAGAGCTGCTTGTCGGTGCTTCCTGGCGCCGCAGCCTTCGCCGCCGCCGCGGCCTTCGCCGCAGGCTTGGCGGGTTGAGCCGGCGCGGAAGGCGCCTGGGCGAACGCGGCCCCCGAGCAAAGCGCGGTCGTGACCGCAAGGGCAACCAGCATACGTTTCATTGCTTCGTCCTTTCGTCTCTACGGATTTCGTCCGGTGTACGCGCGTCGATGGAAAGCGCGTGGACCGGATACGGGATGAGGTCGCCGACGCGCTCGAGGATCGCCCGGTGGCGGGCAAGGCGCGTCAGCCCGAGGAAGTGCTCGGACACGATCGTCAGCGAAAAGTGCCCGGCGCCCGACGCGGCGCCGGCGTGGCCGACATGCCTTTCGCTGTCGTCACGAATCTCGAGGACCCTGGGCGCGAACGGCGCGAGGCGCGCGGCCAGCGCGGCCCTCGCATCGACGCGGCTGCTTGTCGCCGCCACGCTCGCGCCGGGCGCCGCTTCGCTGCCAACCCCGGAGGGAGTGGGGTTCGCGACTTGAAACGGCCCTGCGCCGCTCATTGCGCGCTCACTGCCGTGTGGGCTCGGTCACGTGCCGGGCGAGAAAGAGGCCCTGCACGAGCGCGAATCCGATGAAGAGGCCAATGGCGCCCCAGACCTTGAAGTTGACCCACGTGTCGGTCGGAAAATGGAACGCGATGTACCAGTTCGCAAACGCCATCGCGGCGAAAAAGCCGATCCACGACCACGTGAGCCGCGTCCACACCGGCGCCGGCAGCGCGATCTCCTTCATCACGACCGCGAGCAGATCGCGCCGCCACAGCAGCTTGCCCGCCGCGAGGATCAGACCGAACGCGAGATAGAGCACCGTGGGCTTCCATTTGATGAACGTCTCGTCGCGAAGCCACAGCGTGGCGCCGCCGAAGACGACGATGATCGCCAGCGACAGCCAGTGCACCGGAGAGACGCGGCCCCGCCAGTGGAACCATGCGATCTGAACGATCGACGCCGCAATGGCTGCCGCGGTGGCCACCCAGATACCCTGCCACTTGAACGCGACGAAGAAGATGAGGAGCGGAAAATAATCCGCGAGAAGGCGCATAAACAGTCGATTATACCGCGGTCGGCGACGGCTCGGCCACCGCGCGTTGCGTCAGCCGGCTTCGCGCTGCGCCGCATGCTTTCCGCTACCGACCCGCGCCGGCAGGCCGCCGAGTTGCCGCGCAAGCCGGCCCCAGTCGAACGCGGGGCCGGGATCGGTCTTGCGGCCGGGGGCGACGTCGCTGTGGCCGACGATGTCGACGATCGGGTAGCGGCGCATCAGTGCGCAGGCGAGGCGGCCGAGCGCACGGTATTGCGCCGCCGTGTAGGGGCGCGTGTCGGTGCCTTCGAGCTCGATGCCGATCGAGAAGTCGTTGCAGCGGCTCTTATCCCGCCACGACGATTCGCCGGCGTGCCACGCGCGTTGTGCGCACGCGACGAATTGCACGAGCCTGCCGTCGCGGCGAATGAGAAAATGCGCGGACACGCGCAGGCCGGCGATTGCAGCGAACGACGGATGCGCGCGCGCATCGAGGCGGTTCGTGAAGAGCCGCGCGATCGCATCGCCGCCGAAGCGGCCGGGGGGAAGTGAAATGCCGTGCACGACGAGCAGCGAGATCGGCGTATCGTCGGGTCTGTCGTCGCAGTTCGGCGAGACGACCTGCGCCGCAACGGCCACCCGGCCATCCGCGTCGACGGCGAGGCCGCGGATGCGCGAAAACGCACCGGCGTGCAGGCGAGGTGGGCGTCTCTTCACGATTGGCGCGCGATTGTGCCATGGCCGGGCGTCGTGGAAACTCCGCGGCCCCGCAAGCTGCCCAACACTGCCGGTCGTTTCGCTCCGACCGCTCGATAGGTCCGGAAAGCGGCGCCACGGCGCCTTCCAACGATGGACTTGAGGACGCTCTTCCGCCGGGTCGGACTCGCACTGCGGTTCATCGCGCCGCTTACGCTGGTGCTGGCGCTGCTCGCGCTCGCATTGGTGCCGCTCGTCGAGTCGCTGACGCTGCGCTGGTGGGTGACGGACCTCGAAACGCGCTCGCGCCTCGTCGCCAACACGATGCAGGAGCAACTCGTCGACCTGGTTCAGCAGGGCAACGGCGCGCGGGTGCGCCAGCTCTTCCGCCGGGCGGTCGAGGACGAGCGCCTCTTCGCGCTCGCCTATTGCAACGACGCGGGCCAGATCGTCTACCGTACCGACACCTACCCGGTGGCCCTCGGCTGCAACGAGATCAGGGGCAGCGGTCCCGACGCGCATGTGTTGCGCCAGTTCCCGCCGGCGCCGATCCACGTGACGTGGTTCCCGATCCCGTCGAACGGGCAGAAGATCGGCACGCTCGTCCTCGTTCACGACATGAGCTTCGTCGAGCGCCGCACGGCCGACACCCGCCGCTACATCATCGGCTTCTTCATCCTGCTCGGCGTCGTCGTCTCGCTGATCACGGTGTTCGTCGCGCACCTGTCGTGGCGCGGCTGGATGGACGGCATGCGCGCACTGCTGCGCGGCGAGGGAATCATCCAGCCGTTTCGCGCGTCGGCGAATCCCGACCTGCAGCCGATCGTCGACGAGGTGAAGGCGCTGCTGCGCGAAGTCGACCACAGCCGCCGCAATCTCGGGCGCGGTGCGGCGTGGAACCCGGACATGCTGCGCTCGGTGCTGCGCAACGAGCTCGCGGGCGACGAAATCCTGCTCGTCTCCAATCGCGAGCCGTACATTCACATGCGGCAGGGCGACAGCGACAAGCTCGCGATCAGGCGGCCCGCGAGCGGGCTCGTCACGGCGATGGAGCCGATCATGCGCGCGTGCTCCGGCACGTGGATCGCGCATGGCAGCGGCACCGGCGACCGCGCCGTGGTCGATCGTCACGATCACATCCTCGTGCCTCCCGACAATCCGAGTTACACGCTGCGCCGCGTGTGGCTCTCCGAGGAAGAAGAGCGCGGCTACTACTACGGATTCGCGAACGAAGGACTGTGGCCGCTCTGCCATATCGCGCACGTGCGGCCGGTGTTTCGCACGAGCGACTGGGAGCGTTACGTCGAGGTCAACCAGCGTTTCGCCGGCGCGGTCTGCTCGGAGGCGCGGACCGAGGATCCGGTCGTTCTCGTCCAGGACTACCACTTCGCGCTGCTGCCTCGCTTCATCCACGAGCGGTTGCCGAAGGCGACGATCATCACGTTCTGGCACATTCCGTGGCCCAATCCCGAGTCGTTCGGGATCTGCCCATGGCGCGCGCGCGTACTCGACGGCCTGCTCGGCAGCACGATCCTCGGCTTCCACACGCAGTATCACTGCCGCAACTTCATCGACACCGTCGACCGCTATCTCGAAGCGCGGATCGAGTACGAGGCTTCCCGCGTTTCCTACGGCGGACACCGGACGAGCATCGAGCCGTATCCGATCTCGATCCAGTGGCCGTCGCCGTGGGCCGATGTGCAGCCGGCGGTCGCCGAGTGCCGCCGCCGCGTGATCGAGCGCGAGGGCTTTCCGGGCCACGTGCGACTCGGCATAGGCGTCGACCGGATGGATTACACGAAGGGAATCATCGAGCGTTTCCACGCCGTCGAGAAGCTCCTCGAGACACACCCCGAGTATGTCGGCCGTTTCGTGTTCGTCCAGATCGCGGCGCCGTCGCGCTCGTCGCTCGACGACTACCGGATCTTCCAGGAGGAGGTGCATTCGCTCGCCGCACGCATCAACGCGCGCTTCGCCGACGCCGCCGTGCCGCCGATCCGGCTCAAGGCCGAGCACCACGAGCCGGAGCTCATCAACGAATATTTCCGCGCGGCGGACGTGTGCATCGTCACCAGCCTGCACGACGGCATGAATCTCGTCGCCAAGGAGTTCGTCGCGGCGCGCGACGACGATCAGGGCGTGCTCGTGCTGTCGCAGTTCACGGGGGCGGCGCGCGAGCTGCACGACGCGCTGCCGGTGAACCCGTATCACGTCGACCAGTGCGCGGAGGTCCTCGACCAGGCGCTGCGGATGCCGCCGGATGAGCAGCGCGTGCGCATGCGCAGCATGCGTCGCCTGGTGCAGGACTACAACGTCTATCGCTGGGCCGGCGCGATGCTGCTCGACGCGAGTCGGTTGCGGCAACGGCAGCGGATCGTCGATCGCATCGACCGGCATCGCGAGCGTACGGTGGCGACCGGTTGATCTACGCGTTCTCGCGGGACGGGATCGCCTGCATCGCGGCGATCATGACGACGCGGCCGCTGCTCGCGTTCGACATCGACGGCACGCTCGCGCCGATCGTCGACGATCCCGGCGGCGCACGGCTGCCTGCGGACATTCAGCAATGCCTGGCGACCCTCGCGCGCCGCTACGACGTGGCGATCGTCACCGGCCGCGCCGTCGAAGATGCGCGGCGGATGTTCGCGTTCGAGCCGCGCTACCTGGTCGGCAATCACGGCGCCGAAGGCATTCCCCGCTGGGCCGAGCGCTCGCAAGCGTACGTTCGCACGGTTCACGGCTGGCGTGAAGCGCTCGAGACGTGCGAGGCGCTCGACGCCACCGGCGTGACGATCGAGGACAAGCGCTATTCGCTGTCGCTTCACTATCGCCGCGCGCCCGACCGCGGCGCCGCGCATCGCGCGATTCGCGCGTGCGTCGAGCGCCTCGAGCCCGCGGCGACGATCATCGACGGCAAGGCCGTCGTCAACCTGCTGCCGCCTGGTGCGCCCGACAAGGGCGATGCGGTGCGCGCGCTGATCGACGAGACGCAGCGCCCGACCGCGTTCTACGTCGGCGACGATGACACCGACGAGGCCGTGTTCGGTCTGCATCTGCCGAGCGTGGTCACGGTGCGTGTCGAGCCCTCCGACGACAGCCAGGCGACGCTCTTCCTGCGCGACCAACGCGAGGTGCTCACGTTGTTGCAGCACATCGCGCGGCTTTGAGTTGCGCACTTCACCGACGCTGATCGGCTGCGGTTCCCTTCGCGACCACCTCGTCGACTTCCGCGCCGGCGAGGACGACGAGGCCGGCGATGTAGAGCCATAGCATCAAGAGCACCATCGCGCCGATGCTTCCGTAGACGTTGCTGTAGTTGCCGAAATGCGACGTGTAGAGCGAGAAGCCGTACGACGCGACGATCAGCAGCACCGTTGCCGCCGCGCTCCCCGGCGTCACGAGGCGGAACGGGTCCTTTCGGTTGGGTGCGAGGTAGTACGTGGCCGAGATCGCGAGCAGCAGCGCCAGGACGATCACGATCCAGCGAAATGCGATGAAGAAATCGAGCAGCACCGGACCGAAACCGAGGCGATCGCCGATCCACGACTGGATCACGCCGCCGAGAACGATCAGCGAAAAGCCGGCGAGAATGAGGACGCCGAACAGCAGGCTCAGAAGCAGCGCCGTTCCGCGCGCCCGCAGGAACGGCCGGCCCTCCTCGACGTCGAACGCGACGTTGAGCTGGCGCATGATCGCGTACATGCCGTTCGACGCCGACCAGTAGGCGGCGGCCACGCCGAGCGTCAACAAGCCCCCGCGCCGCTCGCCCGTCACCTGCTGGACGACGCCGGCGAACATGTCGGCCGCGCTCGTCGGCAGCGCCTCGTGCATCAAATCCATGATCGCCTGGTCGACGCGCGCAATCGGCAGGTACGGCGTCACCGCGAGCAGCGCGATCGTCGCCGGAAAGATCGCGAGCGTGAGGTAGTACGCGAGGACCGCCGCGCCGTCGAACGCGTTGTGCCGCTTCATCTGGCGGTAGACGCTCCGCAGGAACTGCATGGGGGGCATGGCGCGGCGTGCGGATGTCCAGCGGGTTCGCCTCGGCTCGCGACTTTAGCAGGGCCCCATGTGTCGCGGGCCCGGGTCTCGACACATGGGAGGCGAGGCGAGTGCCGAGCTATTCGAGGATTCGCAGCTTGCAATGTCGGCTACGGTGACGCGCCGCGAGCGCAGCGCAGGAGCGGTCGAGCCCGCACGCCGTTGTGAGGTCGTTACTGCAGATCCCTGCAATCCGGATCGCAGCGGACCGAGAGCGCCGAACCGTTCGCGCACATCACGGCGAACGTTTCGGATGTCGCCGTCCTGATGTTCATCGTCGCAGCAGGGCGCACGCAACCGTTGGCTCTCGCGAACTGTTCCGCTTTGAATTGATATTTGGAATTCGCGAGGGGCAGCGTGTTGGCGAGCACGAGGGCACGTGGCAGATAGCTTGGCGCATTCAGTGCAATGGCATGCGCTTCGGTGGCTGGCGGCACATCAGATTCCGCAGGCGCCTTTGCCGCTACCTTGACGGGCGCCGTTGACGGCGTTGCGGGTGCCGGCTGCTCGGCCGAGACAGGCGCAGGTGATCGCGTCGGCGCCGGGACCGGTTCGGCCGGCGCCGGCGAAGTCGATTGCATCGCCGGGCGAGGCGCATCCGCTGCTGCGGTTGACGGCGCCGGCATTGGAGCGCGAGGCGCGTCAGCGACGCTCGGCGAAGGTGACGGGGGCACCGGTCGAGGCGCCTCGTCCGATTGCGGCTTTCCCGTCGACGTCGACGCAAGCGAGACGTTGCTTGCCTTGTCGGCCGGCAAGCGGCGCGCGACCTCGTTGAAAAGCGCCTCGCCCCCCTCCGCAACGCTCCGCGACGCGTTCGCCTTGCAGTAGTTGTCCATCCAGACGGCGATCGATTCGCTGTCGACTGCGCGCAGGACGTCCTTGTCGCTATGGACGGCGGCCCCCGACAGATAACCGACGAGCCACATCGCGTTGAAATAACTCGAGTGGCCCCCGGGCTCCCGGTCCTGCAACCAATAGGTGCAACTGGGGACGCCGCGAATCGTCGCGCCATCGACGCCGGCGCCGGCGAGCAACAGCAATGCGAGGACGACGCATCGGCTTGTCACGCGGTCCATCGGATATGCCCTCGCGATGAAAGGGTACGTTCGCACCGCCGCCGGCAGATCAGCGATTGCGTCATGCGTTGCCGGCCGTTTCACGTCCGCGACGCGCGACCCCGGGCGCGACGCGTGTCCAATCGCGGCGACTCGAACATCGAAGTGCGATAGCGTCGGACTTGTTGGCATCTACCTTCGGCGACAGCGCCGAGTTGACAGATTACCGGAAGGCGAGCGCTTGGGCGTAGAGCCGCGGGGGTCTCGTCGTAAGAGACAGAACCCTCACGTTGCCCTCGAGAGCCGACGATCGCGGCGCCCCATTTCCAGGGCCTCTTGTTTGTCACCGCCGGCTGGCGGTGAGAGTTGCAAAGAGTACGAATTGGCGTACTGTCCAAAATTCTGCTAGACAATATGGTCGCGTCGAGGAATTGCGGCGGCCGGTCTCCAGCGACGTAGGTTGCGCGGCGAGCCGCGCCGAGCTACATGCTGAGAACGAGTCATCAGCAACCTGAACGGAGACCGGCCATGGAAGAAGGTATCAAGTTTTT
>Ga0068856_100000714_pt1 | contig 36072 bp, 33 predicted proteins | sample KBSCornC62_FD_66595 | JGI IMG/M metagenome (GOLD analysis project Ga0068856, IMG submission 66595) | Corn rhizosphere microbial communities from Kellogg Biological Station, Michigan, USA - KBS Corn C6-2 | ecosystem: Host-associated > Plants > Roots > Rhizosphere > Soil ...
AAACAGGTCCGCTGCCGTCGCCGTCGCAGAATCTAAAATTCGCTGCGCCTTCACCTGGGTGCGAAACCAGGTCCGCTGCTTCTTCACCAGCGCTTGCGTGTTTTGCACAATCGACTGCGCCAGCTGGGCCGGCTCCAACGCTCCCTCCAGCATCGCAATCGTCTCCCGATAACCAATGGCGCGGCTCGCACTCGGATTTTCTTTCAACCCCGCCGCCACCAGGGTTCTGACTTCGTCGATCAGGCCCGCATCCAGCATCGCGTCGACCCGCTGGCTCACCCGCGCGGCGAGATCTTCTGGGTCGCGTTGAAGCAATGTGAACTCGGTCCTCCATTCCGCGAAAGGGGATTTTTGTTTGGCGAACGCCTCGCCCAATTCCGCCAATGTCATTCCGCTGGCTCGACAGCGCTCGAGCGCCCGCACCACGCGTCGAGGGTTCGCTGTATCGAGTGCGCCGATACCGCCAGGGTTGAGTTGACGCAGTTCATCGACCAACACGTCGAGCCCGCCCGTGGCCAACCGGTCCGCAATCTGTGCGCGCAAGGTCGCGTCGATTTCAATATCGTCCGCCACCGGCGCGAAAAATGATTTCAAATAAAATCCGCTACCCCCAGTGACCAGGACGCGTTTCTCGCGTCCGAAAATCTCCACCACCGCCGCGCGCGCCTGCGTGACAAAGCGCGTCACATCCATCCGCTCTGTGACGTCGCAAATATCGATCAGATGATGAGGCACACGACGAAGGTCATCGCGGGTTGGCTTCGCCGTGCCGATGTCCATGCCCCGGTAGAAAAGCAGTGAATCGCACGAAATGATTTCCGCGTTGAATGCCTCGGCCCACCGCAACGCCAATTCCGTTTTTCCGACGGCCGTCGGTCCGCTTAAAACATAGATCGTAGGACTGGCCGCTGGGAGCATGAGCAGATCCTGGCAAAGAGCAGAGTTACGCCAAGCCTCGCGTTTTTATCCCCCTGGGAGCGCGGACATTCTTGTCCGCTTTCAACCCCTGCGCGAAGCGCGCATTTATAGAGCAAAGGAGCGAAAATTTCACTCAACGGCTCAAAATGCGGACCGGCGTATCCACACTCACACTAGAAGTTCCTCTGGAAAACCCGCCGCCGTTTTCTGCAGCAATCAAACCCTTATGTTACAGCCGCGTGATATTCGGGCTCCTCGGGCCGAAAGCCTTTGCGCCTCCGGGGCAAATGACTCACCGAAGGCAATCTCGTTTTGAAAATCGCGCTCGTCACCGAAACGTTTCCACCCGAGATCAACGGCGTCGCCATGACGCTCAGCCATCTCGTCGAAGGCCTGGCGCGCCGCGGTCACGAACTCGCGGTCTTCCGTCCTCGCCAAGCGCGAGAACAAAAGCGGCTCGCGAGAAGCGCCGCACACGCTGCTCAGGAGACCACCGCCAACACAACACCGATCTCCGCGGAAGCCAGGCCTGCCTTCGCCGAGCATCTTTTCCGCGGTTTTCCTATTCCGGGTTATCCACTCTTGCGGCTGGGTCTGCCCGCTGCGCACACGTTGAAAAAAATGTGGTCACACCAGCGGCCGGATCTTGTCCACGTCGCGACGGAAGGTCCGCTGGGCTACTCGGCGGTCGTAGCGGCGCGTTCCCTCCGGATTCCCGTGACCTCCAGTTTTCATACCAACTTCCACCAGTACAGCGCTGACTACGGGTTCCCCTTTCTTGCGCACGGCGCGCTCCGCTACCTTCGCCATTTTCACAATCGCACGCGCGCAACGCTTTCTCCGACAGACGCACTTAATCTGGAACTCGAACGCCAAGGATTTCGCAATCTCCGCCTTCTTTCTCGCGGCGTGAACACACGTGTGTTCTCTCCCGCGCATCGCAGCGAAGCACTCCGCGCTCAGCTCGGCCTCAAGCCAGACGACTTGCTTGTCATCCATGTCAGTCGGCTCGCCCCGGAAAAAAACTATCCGCTGCTCTTCGAAGCGTTTCGTGCTGTCCAAGCCGTTTTGCCATCCGCTCAACTGGTCGTCGTAAGCGACGGTCCGCTGCGGAAGAAACTCACTCGCCAGCATCCGTACGTGCAGTTCACCGGATTTCTCGGCCGCGCGTATTTGGCTGAGCACTACGCATCGGCCGACCTCTTTCTTTATCCAAGCCTGAGCGAAACCTTCGGCAACGTCGTCACCGAGGCGATGGCTAGCGGTCTGCCGGTTGTCGGTTTCGATTATGCCGCGACCGCGAGGTTTATTCGCAAAGGCGTGAATGGCTGGTCTGTTCCTTTCAACGATCGCGATGCATTTATCTGTGCTTCCGTCGCGCTTGCGCAGGACCGCGGCGCTCTGCGCGCATGTCTGGGCGCGGCCGCGCGCGCGACGGCGGAAACGATATCCTGGGAATTCGTGATCGCGAAACTCGAAGCGGATTTTCGCGAGCTGTCGGTCTCTTCCTCGTCGTGAAAGCGCGCTTCATCTTCAATCCTCGCTCCGGGCACAATCTGCGAAATCCCTACCTGCTTGCCCGCGCCGAAGCGTTCATCAGGGAACGGGATCTCGAAGCAAACGTCGTTTCCACGCAACATCCGCGCCATGCGACCGAGCTCGCGCGCGCTGCCGTCGAGGATGGCTGTGAACTTGTCGTAGCCATCGGCGGCGATGGTACGATGAACGAAGTCGCCGCCGCTCTGGTTGGCACACCAGCGGCGTTAGGTTTGATTCCGTGCGGCTCAGGCAACGGTCTGGGCCGACACCTTGGTATCCCGGGCCCCGGCAAGGGCGCCTTTCGCAATTTGCTCGAGGGCGAGACTCGCACGATTGATACCGGATTGGTTAACGGCATCCCTTTCTTCAATGCCATGGGGATGGGCTTCGACGCCGAAATGAGCGATCGTTTCAACCGCCTTCAACGCCGAGGCTTGGGCGCGTATTTTCGCACGACGTTCCAAGCGCTCTTCACGTTTCGCTCCGAGGCCTACGTGATTCGCAATGGTCACGGCTCCGTCGTCACCCGCGCTTTCATCGTCTCGATCGCGAATTCCGATCAGTACGGGAACGACTGCTACATCGCGCCAGGGGCGAGCGTGGACGACGGAAATTTAGACGTGACCGTCGTGAAAACCGTGGACGTTTTTAACGCGGTGCCTCTCGCGGTGCGCCTCTTCACTAAATCGATCGACGGCAGCCCGAGCGTGGCCCGTTTGCGCGGAAATCATTTCACGATCGAACGCACGGCGCCAGGCCTACTCCACACCGACGGAGAAACTCACGAACAGGGCCGCATGGTCGAAATTTCTGTGCGACCCCGCAGCTTGCGCGTCCGGGTTCCGACCTCCCCTAGAGCGAATCGTAACATTCCAGTGACGTTTCTCCCGCCCCGCTAGGCCGGGCCACATCTTTCTGTTAGGCTTTTGCGCGATGGAGACGAAACCACTCAGGGTAAAGACCGTCGTCATTTCCGACGTCCATCTCGGCACCTTCGATTGCAAGATCCGGGAGGTGAATCATTTTCTCAAACACACGCGTTGCGAACGTCTGATTCTCAATGGCGACATCCTCGACGGCTGGCGTTTGAAGAAGACCGGCTATTGGCCGAAATCCCACACGCGCTTCGTCCGGATCATTCTCAAAAAACTCGAGAAGCGAGATACCGACGTGATCTACCTTCGCGGCAATCACGACGACGTCCTGGCCAAATTTCTCCCAATCGAATTCGAAAACCTGCGCATCGTTGAGGAATTCGTTCACGAAAGCGCACGTGGAAAATACCTCGTCTTGCACGGCGATGTTTTTGACGCGATCACGAAGAATTTCGTCTTTCTCGCCTACATCGGCGACTGGGGGTACCGCGTGCTGATGCGGCTGAACCGACTCTACAACCAACTCCGCGCGTGGCAGGGGAAGGAATACTACTCGCTCAGCAAAGCCGTCAAAGCGCGCGTCAAATCGGCTGTCAGCCATGTATCCAATTTTGAAACACACATCGCGAATCTCGCGCGCCACCGTGGCTGCGTCGGGGTGATGTGTGGCCATATCCACACGGCGGCCGATAAGATGCTCGGAGATATTCACTATTTGAACTCCGGCGATTGGGTTGAATCGCTCACCGCGATTGTGGAGCACTATGACGGACGCTTCGAGGTCATCGACTTCGCGCACTTTCGGGAGCTGTATCCACTCGAAGAAGACCCATCTGAAGCGGAAAGTGTCGCAGCCGGAAACGAGCTGCCCGCGTCATAATCACATTCCTGAAGCGCGAGGTTTAGGCCCACTCGGCCCACGGCTCGCGCACTTGCCGACACGACTGCTTATTGGCTATCCACCGCCGCCAGCACAGCGCGATTTCTTCCCTGGTGCTTCGCTTCGTAAAGAGCGCGGTCGGCGTCGGCTAAGAGAGTGCGCGCATTCACTTTCATTCCGCGCAACGACGCAGCCCCCGCGCTGATCGTGACGGGTAGCGTGCTGCCATCCGCCAACGATACGGGAACCGCGTTAATCGCGTTGATCAGACGCTCCGCCATAGCCTTCACGTTATCCCGATCGGTTTCCGGAAAAAGCGCAACGAACTCCTCGCCGCCAAACCGAGCCACGCGATCAACCGAGCGCATGTTTTCCGCGAGTCGCTGACCCACCGCGCGCAGCACCTCATCCCCCACCGCATGCCCGTGCGTGTCATTCACGCGTTTGAAAAAATCGATATCCAAAAAGACCAGCCCCAACGCGCGATCGAAACGTCGGGCTCGCTCTTCTTCATCTTCCAGCACGCGTTCGAATTCACGCCGATTGAGCAGGCCCGTTAGCTCGTCGCGCGTGGCGAGTTGCCGAAGCGCCTCCATCGTCTCGGCCAACTTGAGCGCGTAACGCAGCGAACGCTCCAGCGACTGGGGACTGATTTCGCCTTTGACCAGGTAGTCGAGCGCGCCGGCCTCCATCGCTTGCACGTCCACGTCGCCCCCAGACTCCGCCGTTAAAAAGATGATGGGTGTGTGGCAGCCGGCGGCGACCGCTTCGCGAATGAGCGAAAGCCCGTCGCGCGGTCCAAGTTGATAGTCGAGCAAGCAGGCTTCGTAGTGGCCGCGGAGCAATTTCGCCAAACCCGTTTCGTAGGTTTCGGCTCCTTCGTATTCGAACGCTCGGTTTCGGAAATTGAGGAAGAAGCCCTGCATCAACCGATGCTGCAAACGATCGTCGTCGATGAGCAGGACTTTCACGAGCCGGATTCTACTTGGTTTCGCGCCGAGTTCCAGCGAGCAAATCGGCCGCTTTCGCCGAAAGCGCCGCCGGAATCTTCGCTTTGTCCTGCAGGTTGTCGCGGATGATATTGACCAACGCGCTTCCCACCACGACTCCGTCCGCCTGACGCGCAACCTGAGCCACGTGCACACGCGAGGAAATGCCAAATCCCACCACCACGGGAAGTGTCGTGGAAGAACGGATACGCGCAATCGCTTCCGGTACGTTGGCGGCAACTTCATTGCGCACGCCCGTCACGCCTTCACGCGAAACGTAGTAAATGAAACCCGTGGCCTCGCCTGTAATGCGTGGCAAGCGCTCGGAAGGCGTGGTGGGAGCGACGATCAAAACGGTTTTAACGCCATGGCGCGCGCAGGCCGCATTCACTTCTGACGATTCTTCAGGCGGAAGGTCGAGCGTGAGCATGCCGTCGACCCCAGCGTCTTTCGCGCGGCGCACGTAGGCATCGACGCCATTGGAAAAGACCAAATTATAGTACGTGTAGAAAACCACGGGCACCTCGGAAAACTCACGCACACAGCGCACGAGTTCAAAAACGCGATCCGCCGTCATTCCACTTTCAAGTGCGCGTTGGGCAGCGAGCTGGTTGGTCAATCCATCCGCGAGGGGATCGGAAAAGGGCACGCCCAATTCGAGAACATCGACGCCACTTTCGACGAGCGCGCGGCAGGCCGCCACCGACGTTGCGAAATCCGGATCGCCGGCGCACAGATACGCGACAAAACACGCGCGATTTTCGGAACGAGCACGGGCAAACGTTTGGGCAATGCGGTCCATAGTAGCGGATTCGCCGAGCGGCGAAGTCGTTCAGAACAGGGCAAACCGTCGGACGGCGCAAAGAGAATTTTCGGCCTTCCTGCTCAGGGAAGTTTGAACTCAACCATCACAGGTCGATGGTCCGAAAGCCAGGACTTCACCACAAGGCAGTACACCTCGATGCAGCCTGGAGGCAGGAAGACAAAGTCCAAGGTGCGCTGGGGCAAAGGCGAGGGAAACGTAAAGGCCCGCTGCGGGTGCAGGGTATATTTTCCGTGTTGTGAGAAATAGGTCATCAACGACGCCGTCGCATCGTCCGTGTGCGAGGGATTGTTCATGTCGCCGCAGACAATGGGGCGATGCAGCCAGTGCTCGCCGCGGGTGAGATGTTTCTCCGTGAGATACTCCATGACCTTATTCACCTGGCGAATGCGATGGGCGCGCGAACGGTAGTGGAGGTGCATGTTGACCATCGGAAGCCGGCGGCCCTCGACATCGATCTCCGCAAAAAGAAATCCTTTCTCGCCCAAGGTCTTTCGACCGAAAACCACATTCTCTGACTCGACGATCGGGTAGCGCGAGAGAAAGGCGTTCCCGTAGCTCAGTTTTAAGAGACCGCTGCGCCGATTATTGATGCCGTAAACGGCGTGCGGCAGGCCCGTGAATTCACGGAGAAAGGAAAGGTGATCGAAACTCCCGGCCCAGCTCGAATTCTCGTCGATCTCCTGCATCGCGACCACATCGGGCCTGAGCTGGGTTAACAACTCCGCGATCTTGACGAGATTGGCGCGGATTTTCCTGCGCGAAGTGAGGCCCTGGATCGGCTGCAAGCCGCGCCCGTGAGCAATGTTGTAAGTCACAATCCGCAGGCGACGCATGAACAGAAAACTTTCGACGTGTCTTCCTTCGGCTGCAACCATGAACAACCTTGAGTTCCTTCAGCCATAAACCCGAACCCGCATCGCTGCGGGAAATTTTCGGCCGGTTCAAGCGGCTCACACCTACGCGCGCGTGGGAGGCCACCGGAGTCGGTGTGCTGGCTCTCGCCGCGGCGGGAGCCGCCCTGCTCTTCCACGCGCTCACCGTGTGGATCGAGCACAACACGATCGATCGTTTCATCGCGATGGGCCCGCGCTGGTTTATCGCTGGATCCCTGGTCTCGGTGGTGTTGGGCAGTCTGCTTGCGAGCTTTCTCATCGCAAAATTCGCCCCGAGCACCGCGGGAGGCGGTGTGCTGCCGGTCAAGCTCGCGTTCTGGAAAGAATTCGGCGTCCTCACCAAAACCGAGGCCGTGGTTAAATTGCTGGCTTCCTCGCTCACCCTCGGCAGCGGAGTCAGCATGGGGCCAGAAGGTCCATCGCTGCAAATTGGGGCGGCAACGATGTCGAGCGGGGCCGAGTACTTCGGGGTCGCGAAGCAAAGTCGGCGCGCGTGGTGTGCGGCCGGAGCTGCCGCCGGTCTTGCTGCGGTGTTCAATGCGCCGCTCGCGGGCATCACGTTCATTCTCGAAGAAATCATCGGCGATCTGCACAGCCGTCTTCTCGGGCGGGTCGTCGTCGCCGCAGTTGTTGGCGCGCTGATTGCGCATGCCGTCCTCGGACCGCAGCCTGCCTTTCAAACGTCCGCGCTCGACGTCATCCGCTGGCAGGCGTGGGTGCTGGTCCCCTTCGTCGCGATCTTAGCGGCGAGCGGCGGAGCCCTGTTTCAAAAATTTTCCCTCAGCCTGCGCGCGCAGTTGAACGTCCGTGCGAAAAACGCGTGGTCGCCTTACAAACCCGTCGTCGGCGCGCTCGTCACGTGGGTCGTCGGCATCAGCGTGTATTTATTTACCGGACACGCCGGTGTATTTGGAATCGGATACACGGACATCACATCCGCCATCGCAGGCCATCTCGTCTGGACAACAGCGCTGGCACTTTTTGTGGGCAAAGTTTTAGCCACCGCTGGCGCGGTCGGCAGCAGCGGTTGCGGTGGCATTTTCGCGCCTTCGCTTTTTATCGGAGCGAGTGCGGGCGCTTTCTTGAGCGGCGCCGCGGCATTCGCCTTCCCTCTCGCTTCGGGCGAAATCGCCATGCTGGTGATGACGGGCATGGCGGCCAGCTTGGGCGCCGTCATCCGCACGCCCTTCACTTGTGTCCTCTTGATCTTCGAAGTGACGAATCAATGGGTCATCCTGCCCGCGCTCATCATTGCTACGTTGGTCAGCCAAGTGGTCGCGCGGCTCTTTAATCGACACGACATGTACGAAGAAACTTTGCTGCAAAACGGCGTCGATCCGAATCAAGTTTTACCGCCACGTCACTTCAAACGTTGGCGCGAAATCCCCGTCAGCGCGCTGGCGAGTTTTCACCCCGTGCTGGCGACGAGTTTAGACGCGGCATCGCTGAAAGACCTGCTCGCAAATTCGACGCACGAACGTTTTCCGGTCGTCAATCCGGATGGCAAAACCATCGGTGTGATCAGCCGGCGCGAAGCCGAACTCGTCGTCGCCGGAGCCCCTCAGCCGCAAATCGAGCCGCCCACCTGGATCGATCCGCGCGCCTCGGTGGGCACGGCCCGTAAACAAATGCTCGCATCGAGCTCCCTGTTTCTCTGTGTCGGCGACGCCTCAACCGGCACGGTGCAAGGGATCATGACCGTCCACGATTTGCTTCGCGGCGAATCGGTTCTTGAAGACGACGGAACGTAATCCGCGCAATTTTCTGCGAGCCGCATCGGGAGTTCGCCGGTAAACTCGCGGCCCGATTGCGAGCGCATTGAGTCGATGACACGGTGCGTGTAGGTTATGGACCACTACGATGTCATCGTGATCGGCACGGGCGCAGGCGGTGGCACGCTCGCCCACCGGCTCGCACAAGCAGGCAAACGCGTCCTCATTTTGGAACGCGGCACCTTTCTTCCGCGGGAGCGGGAAAATTGGGACACAAGGAGTGTCTTCCTTGAGAACCGCTATCATACCAAGGAAGTTTGGTCGGACAAAGACGGCAAACCGCTTCACCCCGGGACCGGATATTGGGTGGGTGGAAACACCAAGGTTTACGGCGCCGCTCTCTTCCGTCTGCGCGAAGAGGACTTCAACGTGATTGAACACAAGGGCGGTCTCTCCCCCGAATGGCCGGTGAAATACGATGTCTTTGAACCGTACTACACGCAGGCTGAAAGCCTTTTTCACGTTCACGGCACCGCCGGCATCGATCCCACCGAACCTCATCGCAGCGCCGACTATCCCTACCCGGCGATCTCGAATGAACCGCGCATTCAAGAAATCGAAGACTCGGTCAAAGAACTCGGCTATCACCCTTTCCCTGCGCCGCTCGGCCTCAAGCGCAACGAAGCGGATCCGCTCAACAGCACCTGCATTCGTTGCGACACCTGCGATGGCTTTCCCTGCCTCGTGCATGCCAAGGCAGACGCCGACGTGGACTGTATCCGTCCCATCATGACACGGCCCAACGTGTCGTTGCTAATTGACGCCAAGGTCGTTCGTCTTCGCACCGATCGAAATCCTCGCGAGATCAGCAGCGTGGAAGTTCAACTCCCCGGCAACACCAAGCTCGTCGCGTTTTCGGCCGATATTGTCGCGGTCTGTTGCGGTGCGATTAACTCCGCCGCGCTTCTGCTCGCCAGCGCAAACGACCATCATCCTCTCGGCATAGCCAACAGCTCCGATTTGGTCGGCCGACACTTCATGTTCCATCAAGCGGACGCGATTCTCGCCATCTCGACGAAGCCTAATCCGACGCGTTACATGAAGACGTTTTCGGTGAACGACTTTTATTTGAAAGACGGCGAGTACGGTTTCCCCCTCGGAAACATTCAACCGGTAGGATCCTTCAAGCCGGAGATGATGAGAGACGACGCGCCCCCGCTCACGCCCAAATTCGTGCTGGAGAAAATGAGCACGCACGCCGTCCCGTGGTGGCTCACCACCGAAGATTTGCCCGATCCCAACAATCGCGTCCGGCTCGTCGATGGCCGTATTCAGTTAGATTATACGCCGAATAACCTCGAATCGTTTCAGCGGCTCGTGGACCGCTGGATCGGCATCCTCAAGAAGGTCGATCACCTTGAGCACGTCTTTCCGCTCCACGCGTACTTCAAGAAACGCATCGGCCTTGAAGGCGTGGGTCACCAGAACGGAACTTGCCGCTTCGGCACCGACCCGACCAAATCGGTGCTGGATGTGCATTGCCGCGCTCATGACGTCGATAACCTCTATGTGGTCGACAGTTCATTTTTTCCTTCGTCCGGCGCGGTCAATCCTTCGCTGACGATCATCGCGAATGCGCTCCGCATCGGCGATCACCTGATCGAACGAATGAAGTAAGATCGTCGCCTTTCGTGAGAACTCGCCGTCATCACCGCGATGAAATTGAATGCGTTGTTCATGCGCGGGCAACCGTGGGCGAATCGCCACGCTGGCACGATGCCGAGCAGCGTCTTTACTGGATCGATATTCAGAAGAAGCAACTGCACCGTTTCTCGCCCAAGACCGGGCGAAGCGAATCCCGTCGTTTGCCCGAGATCGTCACGAGCTTGGCTTTTCGCAAAACCGGGGGGCTGCTCCTCACGTTGAAAAAAACTTTCGTCCTGTACGACTGGACAACACAGCAATTGGAACGGATCGCGAAGGTTGAGACGGACCAGCCGGAGAATCGGTTCAACGATGGCATCTGCGATCCTCAAGGTCGCTTTTGGGCGGGGACCATGGCCGCGAAAAATTGGGAGAAACCAGCCGGCCACCTCTTCCGCCTGGAGCCAGACGGAAAAATCAAACGGGTTCGCTCGTCGCTGATTTGCTCGAACGGCTGCGGCTGGAGTCCCGACGGCCGGACATTTTATCACACAGAGAGCTTTCGCTACACGGTGTGGGCTTACGATTTTCACCGCGAGACCGGCACCCTCTCGCGCAAGCGCATCTTTGCTAAGGTCGACCAAAACTCAGGCGGATTTCCCGACGGTTTGACGGTCGATGCGGAGGGTGGCGTATGGAGCAATCACGTCGGACTCGGAACGATCACGCGTTACGATCCTCGAGGAAAAGTGGAGCGGACCATTCAATTTCCCGTTCCCCGCGCCACCGATTGCGTTTTCGGTGCTGAAAAACTGGATACGTTATATGTGACCTCGGCGCGCGAAACGATGAGCCCCGCTCAACTCCGCACCTTCCCGCTGTCCGGCAGCGTTTTTGCCATTCGGCCAGGCGTGAAGGGGTTGCCGAGTGCGTTTTTCGGTGGCTGATCGGGCCGTGCTCTGCTCTGTAAAGGGCCGATGAGTCGCTCGACGCCCCTGAACGAAGTCGGCCTGCGCCCCGCCCTGCCCAAGGTGATCGCGGTCGATCTCGACGACACGTTGAACAATTTCAGCGAGGTCCTGCAGTCAGCCGACTTTCCGTACGAGCCGAATCCCACGCTCTCACCGGAAACCTATCGCGACTTCCTCGCGAAGATTCGGCTCGACCAGCGAGAGGACAATCCGCTCTTGAGCACGCCGTATTCGTTTCTTCGTTACAGGATTCACGAGCAGTGCTATCGGCTCGCACAGGCGCGCGCTGACGGCATCGCGTTCATGCGCGGGTTGAAGCTGGAGGGCTGGACGATCGTGATTTGCACCCGGCGTGATTTGCGCCGCGCCGAAGCGGCGACGCGAACTTGGCTGAAGGCGAACGGAATTCCCTTCGATCACCTTTTCATGGTGCTGAACAAAATCGTTTTCTGCAAAGCCTGGCGCATCGGCCATCTGATCGACGACGACCTCTTCAACGTAACGCATAGCGCAGACTACGGTTTGAATCTTTATTATCCGCAGATGACCAAGCACGCCGGACAACAACAAGGTGAGTGCGTTCGCGGTTTTCGTGACTTCGACGAAGTGAGAAAATGGATACACGGGTCCAACTCTTAAAAGCGTTTTCCACCGGGTTCATTCCGGACACGATCAAGATCGAAACCGACCAACACGGTTTCGACTATTTGGCGCGTCTGCTCGCCGGAGGGGTGCGGCTCGACTACGGCGAACTCACGCCGGCGGGGCTTCTTCACAAATACAAACTGACCGGCGTGAATGAGACGCGGCTCGACGATTTTCTGCGCGAGCACGTCAAGAAAACCTGCAACGTCTGCCGCTATTTCGGCGCCACGGCAAATGACGTTTTCTGTTTCAATCTCGATAATAATCACAAGCAAGACAACGTCCGCATCATTCCGGAAATGACTCTCGCCGTGAGGGCGCTGGAGACCGAGCTGAAACGCTTAGGCTGCGAACCACTCATCCTTGCCAGTGGTCGAGGTTATCACGTGTGGTGCCGGTTAGAGACGCAGATCGAGAATTCTCGCCTCTCCGCGTTTATGCTCAACGTGGCGGTGCGCGCCCTGATGGCGTTTCACCAATCTGGCTACGACCATCAGACGGTGAAGTTCAACTTTTACCCTGACCCGAAAATCATCAACACCGTCTCGCTACGCCTCTTCGGCTCCGAGCACGCAAAGAACAAACGTTTTAGTCAGGTGCTAGGGGCCGTCGGTCTGCTCGACGAGATCGCATCGTGGAAAATTTTTGAAGATTTTTTAACAAACAAAACAATTCGTCCCGAGCAATTCAGCGCCGCCGAGGCTCAACTTTTGGTTGCGAATCAGAAAACCTGATACGTCGCGAGGTGGAGCGATTGATGATCATTGCGCTGAGTCTCCGCGCGGACCGGTGCGCGTTGATTTGACTTCGATGAGTAGACCAAGCACTATCACGTACTAATTTGCGGTCCTATGAGTTCAACCCCTGCTAAAATGACCGCGGTCGAGGAAAACGAGTTACTCCGTTTACTCGTTTCCTCTGTCAAAGACTACGCCATCATCATGCTCGACCCGGAGGGCAGGGTGCTCACTTGGAGTCCGGCCGCGGAACGGTTGAAAGGCTACAAGGAGAGCGAAATCATCGGGCAACACTTCTCTCGCTTTTATCCGAAGGAAGACATCGAAAAAGGGAAAATCGAACGGGAGCTAAAAGTTGCGACCGAAGAAGGCCGGTATGAAGACGAGGGATGGCGCGTGCGCAAAGACGGGACGAAATTTTGGGCCAATGTTATTTTGACCGCATTGCGCGATAGCGAGGGTCGGTTGCGGGGATTCGGAAAAGTCACTCGCGATTTAAGCGAACGTAAGCGCGCCGAAGAACAGATGCACAGACAGGCGCAAGAGATTCTTGAAATGGCGACGGTGCCGGTGGTGCAGGTCTGGGATAGTATTCTTCTCGTGCCACTCATCGGGACGCTGGACAGCAAACGCACAGAGCAATTGATGGAGCGCCTGCTTCAGAAGATCACCGACACGGGCTCTCAGCTCGCGTGCGTAGACATCACGGGCGTGCCGACGATCGATACGCAGACTGCGCAACACTTGGTCGAGACCATCAGCGCGGTTCGTCTTTTGGGAGCAGAGGTCATTCTCACCGGCGTTCGCCCGACCATTGCACAAACGCTCGTGCATCTGGGAATCAATCTTTCCAACGTCCTAACCTGTTCTTCACTCAAGGCCGGGCTACGACTCGCATTTCAAAAAATCGACGTGCAGGTCGATGCCAAAAGCGGTCGGTAAACGCGAAAGCAAAAAATGGCCGAATCGGATATCTCGGTTTTTCTGGTTCGCGGCGTCTTGATGGTGAGTATGCCGGCTGATCCGGACGATCCGACGGTAGCAATGCTTCAAGAAAAAGTGTTGGGCGAAATGGAGGCGCACGAAGCGAAAGGTCTGATTCTCGATCTTTCGAAGGTGGAAACCTTTGATTCCTTTTTTGCTCGGACCGTGACGGAAACCGCAAACATGATCAGCTTGATGGGCGGGAAAACGGTGATCGCTGGAATGCGACCCGCCGTGGCGATCACGGCAACTCAGCTCGGACTTAACCTCAGCGCAGCATATACCGCGCTGGACGTGGATCGCGCGCTAGCCATCACCCAGGCTTGGCACTAAGTCCCGCCCACATGACCCCGCCTACCGAAGGTGAAGTCACAATTGTAGCCGAGCGCGACATCGTAAACGTGCGTCAGTCCGTGCGGGAGGTCACCGGCCGTTTGGGTTTTGGCGTGACCGATACAACGCGGATCGTGACAGCCGCATCCGAGCTAGCGCGCAACGCCTTTAAATATGCTGGCGGCGGCCTCATGCGGTGGAGATGCCTGCAGAAGGACGGAGTACCAGGCATTGAACTCTGTTTCGAAGACAAGGGCCCCGGCATCGCTGATCTAGAACAGGCGCTGGTCGAGGGCTACTCCAGCGCAGGAGGACTCGGCATGGGCTTGCCGGGGGCGCGGCGTCTCACCGATGAAATGGAAATCAACAGCGCCGTGGGCAAAGGTACGCAGGTGGTGATCCGCAAATGGCTACGCCGCTTTTGACGATGTCTCACGAATCGCCGATTTCCATTTCTTTGATTCGGGACGTAGATGTCTTGAGCGCCCAGCACACGCTGCGAAATTTAGCGAACGAAGTCGGTTTTGTTGCCAATGAAACCGAAGAACTTGTTCTCGTGGTCTTCGAACTCGCTTCCAACCTCCTCAAACATGCGAGCGGTGGACGCCTTGTATTTAAAATTCTAAACCGTGACGACAAAAGGGGCCTGGAAATTGAGTCCTTCGACGACGGCCCCGGTATTCCAGATCCAGAACTGGCACTGAAAGATGGGTACTCAACGGCGGGAAGTCTTGGCTATGGGCTGGGGACGGTAAATCGCCTAACTGACGAAATGGAACTAGCCTCGACGGTGGGGATAGGAAGCCGAGTGATCTGCCGTCGGTGGGTGAGACCGAAGATTCAATCGTTCGCGGCAGCTCGCCTCGAATTCGGCGTCGTCACGCGAGCGTTCCGGAATAGCGAAGAAAATGGTGATGCGTTTGTCGTGAAACGATGGAATAAACAGGCGTTGGGCGCGGTGATCGACGGGCTGGGCCATGGACCAGAGGCCGCGCGAGCCTCGTCGGCGGCACGCGGCTATATTGAAGCCCATTTCGATCAGCCATTGGACAATCTTCTACGCGGAACGGACCGCGCCTGTCGCGCGACACGCGGCGCCGTGATCGCGCTGGCAGCGGTGGGTGAATCGTCCAGTTTGATCTTTTCGGGCATCGGCAATATTGAAGCCCGAATCGTGGAGAGGGGTAAAACAACCAGGACTCGCTCCATCCGTGGTATCATCGGCGGTGGAATGCCGATCCCCCAGGTCATGCAGCATTCGTGGGGGCCTAACCACGTCCTCGTCATGCATTCAGACGGCGTCAGATCCGATTGGCAATGGAACGAATTTCCAGGTCTCGGAGAAGACGAAGCTCCTATCATCGCCCGTCGCCTTTTCAGGACCTTGGCTAAGGCGGACGACGACGCCACCATCCTCGTTATGAAAAGCGCAGCTCTATGACGGTTTCGAGCGAAGAGACCCTCCTCGAAGCTCAAGCGACAATCCGGTTGCTCCAGGAAGAACTGGCAGCGACCAACCGCGAAGTTCTACTCCTGACGCTTGAGTTGGAACGCCGAGTAGAAGAACGCACGGCCCAGCTCAAAGAAACCAATGATGAGTTAGAGGCATTTTCTTCTGCGGTTTCGCACGATCTGCGCGCTCCGCTTCGGCACATATCCGCCTTTGCCGATCTACTGGAAAAGCATGTGGGCGCTCAGCTAGACGACAAAGGGCGCCATCTGTTTCAGCAGATCACCGATAGCGCCAATCGAATGTCGGAGTTGATCAAGGGGCTTCTGGCTTTCTCACGAACGAGTCGCGCCGAACTGCACAAAAGCGAAGTCGACTTAAACGGATTGATCGCTGCCACGATTCGAGAAATGGAAACGGAGACCCAAGGGCGCGAAATCATTTGGGACATCGCCCATCTTCCAAACGTCTCGGCTGATCCTTTGTTACTTCGTCAGGTGGTCACTAACGTGATCGCAAACTCCATCAAATACACGCGACTGCGCCACCCTGCGCGGATCGAGATTGGCAGGATAGCATCTCTCAACCGGGAAGTCGTCTGGTACGTGCGGGACAACGGCGCGGGCTTCGATATGAAGTTTGCGGATCATCTGTTCGGTGTATTTCAGCGCTTACACAGCGAATCTGAATTCGAGGGAACGGGCATCGGTCTTGCCACGGCCCGCCGCATTATGACTCGACTTGGCGGTCGCATCTGGGCCGAAGCTAAAGTCGATCACGGTGCGACCTTTTATCTCGCGTTGCCCGGTCACGATCGGGCGCAGCGATCGTGATCCGTGTGACGGCTCCCCGCCGTTTTCATGGGGCGGCCAACGGGATTCGAACCCGCGACCCCAAGATTCACAATCTTGTGCTCTAACCAACTGAGCTATGGCCGCCGTGAAGAGCCGGGAAACTTCAAGCCCGAGCGAGGCGCTGTCAACCCCACTTTTACGCGGAATCAACACCGGCGAACGATTCCCGTTCGGCCACGTCACATATGCACGAAAGCCGTGCTAGCCGAGAAATCCAGCGGGTGATCCGAATCACGTGCCACGCACATTTGCGCCAGCGACAACATGAGTGTTTTCAGCGTCACATAACCACTCGGTTTCTCAACGAAAGCGACGCAACCTGCCTCCAAGGCAGCTTGGATATCTGGCCCGTAGCCCGAACTGCTCATTCCAATCAGAAAGATTGGCAAGGCGTCACAGGCGGGCTTCAGCCGGCGCGCCAGTTCCGTACCGGTCATTCGTGGCATCTTTAAATCGGCCAGAACGATAATTTGCGTCGCGGTGGGCAAGTTGTCGACCAACGCGAAGACATCCTCCAGTGCGCGAACCCCATCCTCGGCCACAGTCACCTTACAGAAGGCGCCCGAACGTTCCGCCGCCATCCGCAAAAGCGCCAATTGATCTTCGTCGTCGTCGACGATGAGCAGGGCTGGTTTATTCGGAGTCTGGCTGAACACGGTCTCATCCTAAACGAAACGCCGGTCTAAAAAAATCCCCTGATCGCCCCACGACGATGCGGGAGTTCTCCCGAGGCAACGAATCAGGGTAAGCATCAACCCGTCACTGGGGCCAAGCGTACGAGGAGAAGAGCTCACCACCCTGCCGGGATCACGGGGATCGTTGATGGACGCCGCTTTCGGTTTTCCCTTTCGGGTATCCTGTTCCAAGATGCTTTATGCTTTTCGAGCTCAAGAAACTAGCGACCATACCTTTTCTTCCCCTGTACTTCGCCTTGTTGACCGGACTGGTCTGTCTCGTCCTCTTGTGGCTTAAGCCAGAGAAAAGATGGGGCCGCTTTTTTGCCGCTCTGTCCATCGGATCGCTCCTGCTGTTTTCCAATCACGGGGCGGCGGCGTGGCTCGTCAGACCACTAGAAAACAGGTTCGCAGCCATTCCGGATTTTCACCGTGAGGAGGACGTGCCCGCAATGCTTCGGCCCTGTGTCGCGATCGTTATCCTGGGCGGAGGCCATGCTGACGCACCCGCGTTGTCGCGCGTCAACCAGCTCAGCACCTCGTCGTTATCACGCGTGGCCGAAGCCGTGAGGATTTCTCGTTGGCTCCCCCATGCTAAATTGATCGTCTCCGGAAATCATCGCCCCGATCCTTCGCACGCGCAGGTCGTTGGTGAAGCAGCCGTTTCCCTCGGCGTCGATCCGGCGCGGATCATTCGGATGGACGATCCGCGCGACACGGAGGACGAGATCGCGGAGCTTTCGCGGCGCGTTGGAAATGCTCCCATTGCCCTTGTCACCTCAGCATGGCATATGCCCCGCACGATAGCGCTTTGTCGCGACTTTCACGTTAACGCGATCGCATGCCCGGCGGACTACCTCGACAAACCGGAGCCAAAAGTGCACGGCGAGTGGTTCGCCTGGGATATCGAATCGCTGGAGCGCAGCACCAAAGCAGCCCATGAATATCTCGGATTGCTCTGGCTCAGACTTCGCGGCCGGTAATGGCCACAAAAAAGCACCGGCTTTTGACCGGTGCTTTGGAAAATTAAGGTATCGCGAGAAGCTCGGCTTCAGACCACGCTTTCCGCTGTCCCACTTTCGCGCGGATCGCGGCGACCGTTTCCGGCTTAATGATGCCGGCTTTGTTGCCCCAAGCTTGGCGAACGTAGCTCAGAACATAGGAGATTTTATCGTCGGACCAACCGTAGCCACCCGGGCCAAAAGCAGGCATCGCCGAGACGCTATAGGTCGCGCCCTTCACTTTTACCGGGCCACTGAGGCCGCTGAGCAAAATGCGAACGACGCGTTGTTCGTCGCCCTGGGCCCATTCGGAGCCGGCGAGAGGCGGAAACACGCCTGGGACACCCATGCCAGTTGGTTGGTGACAAGCCGCGCACGTGGCGAAAAGCTTTTGCCCTTCGGCAATAGGATCTACCTTCGGCGCCGCTGCAGCCACAGCCGTGCGCGGATCAAACCGTGCGTCGGATGCGAGCGGGTCGAAACCACCGCGGTGGCGAACCGTATAGATCGCAGCGACGAAAATCAGGACGGAGGTAAATCCGAGCAGGAAAAGAGGAACGCGAGAGTGGTCCTCATTTACCTCGGAATGCTCGCGAGCCAAAGCGCTGTGCGCTTTTTGGATGCCGCGATCAGAAACGCGGCCGCGTTCCAAACGCGGATCATTAGGATCGGACTGGCTCATTTGGTTTCCTTCTTCGCAGCATCTGCGCCTTCTTTGCCTTCCTTTTTCGGCGCCACATAAACCTTCCCCGCCTCTTCAGGATAGTTGTAAGCATTCTTCAAGCTGAGCAGATACGCCACCAAGGATTCTGCACGAGCCGAGGGGACAACTTCGAAACCCTCTTTCGCGTTCGCGAAAGCGACAGCGTTCGGGGAACGTTCACCGACGATTTTGCGCGTCTCGAAAAGAAACGCATAGGAAGGCATGTTCGAACCGGGCGAAACGGATGTGGGATCGTAAAGATGGCGGTAATGCCACGCTTCATCATAAGCCCGTCCTGTGACCGGCTTGCGCGAACCGATATTGCGGAGATCGGGTCCGAGACGCAGGGAACCGAGAAGCACGCGATCTTCGCGGATGTAGTCGCGAACGTAACTCTGACGTTCGCCCCAACCGCGCTTCACATCGGCCGAGATCGTTGCTGGCACCACTTCCTGCGTGTGGCAGTAAGCGCATCCAAGATCTTGATACACCTGTTTCCCCTGTGCTGCGATGCCGGGGAGTTGTTCCGGGTAGGCCTTGTTATCATCTTTCGAGATGAAAGGCTGGAGAGCGCCGTAGGAACGTTGATTGCTCAACACCAAGCCGGTCCAGGACAAAGCCAGGACGGCGAAAATGCCGAGTAACATGACAGCAATCCGATTCATGAAAGAACCTCCAAGGCCGGAGTGGAAGGTTGGATGGAAACCTCCGACGAGCGGATGACGATTAAGGTCCGGGCGATGTTCAATGCAAAGGCCAACTGGGCCAAGAAGAGCACCCCAAACCCAGCCGTCCGCAGTGTTAGAAATCCAGAAATATGTTCAAAGATCTGAGTGAGATTAATGCTGGCATCAGCCAACTCGACGGACTGCGTCGTGCCGGCCAACAGAGTGCCCACGTAAAGTAAAACCAAACCGAGCACCGACCCCAGCCAATGCAGTGTGATTAACCCGCTAGAGCGCCAAGCGCGCCCCGCAGCGCGAGGCAGCAAATAATAAATGCCACCCAAAACGGAGAAAGTGAAGAATCCGAGGAATCCGAGCTCGATCTGACTGCGAGCTTCAAAGGTGAGTTGAGCGATACCACTCTTCTCACCCAGAGCAGAACACGCGAATTGAAGACCGCTGATTGTATAAAGGATCGCACCGATCGCGACAAACTTCAGAGCAGCGCTGCCTTTGATTTCGGAGAAACCTTTGAAGACAGTCGTCAACAGATTCAAGCTGATCACCGCGAGCGGCGCCAAGGCCAAGATGCTGGCGGCAAACCCAATCGTTTGCACCCAAACTGGAACCGGAGAAGCGGCTAGGCGCTGGACACCGATCCAGCCATTAAAAATGCCGTAGCTCCAGAATCCAATGATCGCGAGCGTGTAATAGCGAATCGTGCGACCGGTGAGCTTCGGAATGAAATAATAGAGAGCACCGATCGCGATCGAGCCGAACCAGAGGCCGAAGAGCCCCTGCACGTACCAAGCCGAAACAATGGCCTGGACCGTTCCGCGCACTGGATAGAAAACCAGCATCAATTCGCTGATCGAGAAAACCCAGGCGAACCAGAAAAATCCCGCGATGATATACCATTGACCAATAAAAATCTGAACAAAAGCGCGATGACGCAGAGTCAGCACGAGGTGAGTGCCGAGAGCGATGAAGCTGATCCAAAGCGCCGGCGCGACATAGCCCGGGATTTCCAGCCATTCGATACCCGTGGAGTCGCCGTGGATAATCCCGCCGATTCCGACCAACACGGACAAATTCCAAAACAGAACGGCCACCACTGAACTGAGAGCTGAGACCGGTTTCGCACCCGCGAGGCGCGCCAGGACCCAATAGCTGACGGCAAAAGCGGCGTTAAAACCCCAGCCGTAAATCAGTGCATTGGTTGCTGCCGGATAAAGGCGGCCAAAGCTGACATACGGGCAAGCCGACAAAAAGCTGCCGTGGGTGGATTGATACGAAGCCAAAGCTTCCAGCAACAGTCCGAGCAGCAACCAAACTGCGGACCAGGCAACTAACGCCCGCAGCGGAAATCTAAGCGCACGATCGACGACACCAAAGTCCTCGAAGTCTGCGACAGAAACCTCCTGCTTGGCAGGCGAAACGTCGGAAGAAAAAGCTGAAGCCATCGTAGTGTTGGAAAATACAATCGCAGCCGGCGAGAATGCTCGGCGCGACAATTACTTTTTAGCGTTGAGCTCCTGAATCGTGAGCTCGATAGCGCGATCGATCGGCAATTGCACGACGCCCTTTTGCTGGTCAACCCAACCGTAGGAATCGATCTGCTTCGCTTCTTTGGCACGCATATCGGTCAAGCGCTGATAGCGCTCAGCCGGTGTCAACGCACCCTGCTCAATCGGCGCGGGACGTTGTGGCAGGTAAGCCAGTGCAACGATCAGAGCGAAGAGAGCGAAGCCGCCAATAACCGCGGCGATGGTGCCAAAGGACCAGTTATTCGGAGTATTGCTCATGGAAGTTCAAACATTCAGCGATGCGCGGGTCGCGGATCGGGATCAATTTAGCTTTCGAGAAGCTCCTCAAATAGGACCAGATGCAGATGCCGCCAACGCCGATCACAGCCGTGATGGTCCAGAGTAGGTTGATATTGAACAGAGGGATGGCGTTACCCTGAGCATCCTTCATCGCCGGCAAGGAGTTGTAGCAAATATCGAAAAAGATGATCGCGAGAACCCAATAGGCGATGGCGCGCAGACGCTCTTTGATCACCTTGTTCTTATACGACAAGAGCAAGATAAACGGCACCACGAAGTGGCCAAAAAGGATGATGATAATACCGACGTATTTCCACTGGTTCGGCGAGCCGTCCGCATTGATTTCGCGGATATTGTACCAGAATGTTTCTTCTGGGACGTTGGCGTTCCAAATCAAGAAGTACTGCGCGAAGCAAACATAGCCCCAGAAAACCGTAAACGCCAGCATGAGCTGACCGATCGAGTGGAGGTGACCTTTGTGCAAAATGCCTCGGTAATCGCCGCGATTATAGAGCCAAACCATAACGATCACGCCAAAGCAGAGGGCGCCGCGAACGCAGTTCGCGAAATACCAGACACCATACATCGTCGAGAACCAGTGATACTCCAGACTCTTGAGCCAGTAGATCGCCGCTGCCGTCAGCGTCAGCGCACCGATAATAATACCGAAACCGGACGTGACACGATTCATCCGAGTCCAGCTCGGAGAACCGTCAATATCCTGGGTAAAAGACGCTTTCCGCAAACGCGAGGAGAGCCACATCCAAATCAGATAAAAGCCAACCGTGAGAACGGTGAACATCTGGACGCTGAGGAACCCAGATTTTTTCACGTAGAGCACATCCTCACTCACGGTTTCCGTGCCATGGACGATGTGATTCGGATTCATCCAAGGCCAGAGGATGTCGCTCTGGCTCGGGATCCAGGCGAGAATGATCAGCGGCAAGAAAAGGATTCCGAGCCAAAGAAACGCGCTCAGACCATGCTCCCATTGGCGGCGAATTACGACGGACCAAGAAGCGTCGAACACGTGATGGATCATCACCATCATCAGCATACCGAGTGCAATCGCGGTCCAATAGGACACGCCGACCAGCCAGGACATGGCGACGACCTTACCGCCGGAGACCGGAATACCGATCAACGTGACCAGCAGGCCAAGAACGCCGATGATCAGCGCCTTGTTACCATTGGGTGCGGCCTCTTCAGATAAAATGACAGGAGCGGAAGCAGCGTGAGAGCTCATTTAAGTCCCAGTTCAGATTTGTTCGCAGCGGGAACATCGTTGACCGTGCCCATTTGCGCCCGTTGGAGAGCGCGCACGTAGGCGACGATCGCCCAACGGTCTTGCGGCACCACCTTGTCTGCGTATGGCAGCATGGTGTTATAACCGTTGGTGATGACGTTGTAGATTTCACCGTCGGCCAGGCCGCGGATCTTGTCGTCGTGATAAGATGGAGTTGCGCCCATGCCGTATTGTTTCGTGATGCCATTTCCATCGCCCAGTGCACCATGACATGGAGCACAGTAGATCGTGAAACGTTCGCGACCGCGCTCGAGCAATTGGGAATCAACCGTGATTGCTTTTGGGAAATGTCGAATGAATTGGCCCTGCGCGTCCTTGCCCAAGTAGACCTCGTCGTCATTCCGTAGCGGGTCGCGTGACACGACTCCGGCGGGCAACGGTCGATCCGAACGTCCATCGGCGAAAAAGTCGCTTGCCCCTTGGGCTTTGTACTTTTGCTGATAGGTCATTTCCGGAAAGATCGCATTCGGAAAAATCTCGAGCGGCGGCTGAGTGAAGTGGTGTCCTTGGAAACCAAGGATACACACAGTGAGCACGCAGAAGAAAAAGAGAACGTAGTAGGCGTAGCGCATGGCTCAGTCTTCCAGCTCGGAAATTTCAGTTGCACCGGCTTGCTCGAGCAAAGCGCGCGTGGCTGAGGGTTCGAAGTTCGAGTCGCGGGATTCGATCACAATATAAAACAGATCATTACCCGCGCGGTGGATATTATCGTACTTGAGCACGGGGTGATAATGCATCGGCAAACGGTTCAAAATGAACATGCCGCCGATAGTCGCAAAAGCGGTGAACAAAATCGTGAGTTCGTACGAAATCGGAAAAGCGAAAAGCGGACTAAAGAAAGGTTTGCCACCGACGGTCAGTCGGTAGTCGAAGCCGTTCATATAAAAAATCATCAACATACCGGTGCAGAAACCGGTGATGCCGCCGGCGAGCGAGAAACGTGGCACCCGCGAGCGTTTTACGCCCATCGCCACGTCCAAGCCGTGGACGGGTAAGGGCGTAATACAATCCCACGAGGTATAGCCGGCATCGCGAACTTTCTCCGCGGCGTGGTAGATCGCCGGGACGCTCTCGAAGGTGGCAATTAAGCCGTATGATTTTTCAGCCATGTTCGTAGAGAATTAAGCGTGGCCCTCTTCCACCACGGGATCACCGTGACCAGTGAAATCCTGATGTCCCGCATGCGCATCGGCATGAGGCGAAACAGCTTTCAACTCCGCCATCGGCATGATGGGCAAGAATCGAATGAAGAGCAGGAAAAGGACGGAAAAAACACCAAACGTTCCGAAGAAGGTGAAGATATCGACGACCGTTGGACTCAAATTACCCCAACTCGACGGCAGGAAATCGCGCGTCAGAGACGTACAGATAATGACAAAACGCTCGAACCACATACCGACGTTTACGAAGAGTGATAAAACCCAGACAAAGGTCGTGTTTTCGCGAATCCATTTGAACCAGAAGAATTGCGGGGTGATCACGTTACACGAGATCATGATCCAATAGGCCCAGGCATAAGGACCGAAGGCACGATTGATGAAGGTGAATCCTTCATTCGGGTTACCGCCATACCAAGCGATAAAGAATTCCATACCGTACGCGTAACCAACCATCGTACCGGTCGCCAAAGTTATCTTACACATGCAGTCGATGTGGTACTGCGTAATCAAATCTTCCAAGCGGAAGAGAGCACGCAGCGGGAGCATCAGCGTCAGTACCATGCCGAAGCCGGAGAAAATCGCGCCAGCGACGAAATACGGCGGGAAGATTGTCGTGTGCCAGCCCGGGATGAGCGAAACAGCGAAATCGAACGACACGATCGTATGCACCGAAAGCACGAGCGGTGTCGCAACACCGGCGAGGATCAGATACGCCATTTCGTAGTTGCTCCAATGGCGGTTCGAACCGCGCCAGCCCATGGCGAAGAATCCGTAGAGAAACGAGCGAACTTTTTTCCCGCCGAGCAGGAAACGATCGCGGAGGACCGCCAAGTCGGGAATCATGCCGACATACCAGAAGAGCACCGAAACCGTACCATAGGTCGAAACGGCGAACACGTCCCACTCGAGAGGTGAACGGAAATTTTGCCAAATGTAGTTCGAGTTCGGGATCGGAAACAAATACCAAGCGAACCAGACGCGACCGACGTGAAACACGGGAAAGATACCAGCGCAGACAACGGCGAAGATGGTCATCGCTTCAGCCGCGCGATTGATCGAGGTACGCCACTTTTGGCGGAGCAAACACAAGATGGCGGAAATCAAGGTTCCCGCGTGGCCGATACCGATCCAAAAAACGAAATTCACGATCGGCCATCCCCAATTCACCGGGCTTCGGTGTCCCCAGACACCCACGCCGGTGGCGACCAGGTAGACGATGCCGCAAACGGTGAAAGACGCGATGCAGCACGCAACCGCGAAGCAAACCCACCACCAAGCGGGGGTCGGCCCTTCAACAATGCCGCAGATCTTTTCGGTGATCCAAGCAAAGCTGCGATCGTTCTCGATCAGATGCGCACGAGGAAGCACCGCAGGCTTCACCTCATCGAGAATCGCGGGGCGTGTTTCCAAGGAATGATCAGTGGCGAGAGACATTAGCTAAGCCCTCCAATGGTCTTGAAGATTTGCAGCGATGCATGGCCGGAATCTTTATGTGCAGGGCCTTCGCGACCAGCGGGGCCTTCGTTCTTTTCCGGTGCCTCTTTCATGCCTGCGGGACGGTTCTTAAGGTTGAACTCCTTGCGGGCATAAGGCAGCTCGGCGTAGTCCGGCATTTTTGGATTCGGATTCCGCAGTTTGGCCAAGTAAGTGAGCCGAGGCCGTGTGTTCAGGTTACCCAGCAACGAGTAGTTCTGAGCGCGCGCCTTAGCCTGTGAAACCTGGCTTTTCTCGTCGGTGATATCGCCGAAAACAATCGCTTCGACCGGGCAGACCTGTTGGCAGGCGGTCTTGATCGTGCCATCTGGAACTTTAACGTCCCCAGATGCGCCGGCTTTGACCTTTTGATTGATCTTGCCGTGCTCGATACGCTGAACGCAGAAGGTGCATTTTTCCATCACGCCGCGCATCCGCAGTGTGACTTCCGGATTCTTCACCATCTTGACTAATTCCGGCACGCCTTCCGGTCCGATAGGACCACTGTAGAAGTGGCCGATCTGACGATTATTGAAATCGAAATAATTGAAACGACGAACCTTGTATGGGCAGTTGTTTGCGCAGTAACGGGTGCCGATGCACCGGTTATAAGCCATCGCATTGAGGCCTTCATCGTCGTGAACCGTCGCATTAACGGGGCAAACGGTTTCGCAGGGAGCCAATTCGCACTGCATGCAGGCGATCGGCTGAACGGAAACCTGCGGGTCCTCGGGAATTTCGCGGTTCTCTTCGCCGCCAAAAGCCTTCGGCGAAAGATTTCCGTCGGAATAGTAGCGGTCCAAACGGATCCAATGCATTTCCCGGCCACGCAGAGCCTGATCCTTACCAACGATCGGAATGTTGTTTTCCGCTTGGCAAGCCACCACGCAGGCATTGCAGCCAGTGCAGGTGTTGAGATCGATCGCCATCCCCCACTGGTGCAGACCAGTGAACTTCGGCGTGACGTAGAGGGAATTGCCACGCGGGATTTCTTTGGAGCGTTCCGCCAACGTCATCGCTTCGCCCTTTTCTCCAAGAATCGACGGGCTGTGCGCTTCGAGGGACGATGAGAAAACAAAGTTCGGGTTTTCACGGAAACCCTGGGGACCTTCCAGATTCGATTCACGAACGAGATCCCGACCTTCCATGGACCAATGGTCCTGAACGTTCGCGAGTTCGAAACGCTCTTCACGTTTCACGTCGATCGTGGCGCCCGTTGCAATATACAGGCCGTTGCTGGTGCGCAGGGGATAGGCATCGAAGCCGGTCCCTTTACCAACTCGACCCGAAGCCGTACGACCGTAGCCCAGAGGGAGTACAATCGTGTAATTCGAAAGACCGGGTTGAATGTGAATCGGCCCGCGAATCTTGCGGCCGCCCAGCGTGACTTCACCGATGAAAGCCATTTCACGGCCGCCGCGGTCAAGATCAGCCAGCTCTACGCGAGCGACTTGAATGGGGCTCCCCTTCGGATAGATATCCAATTCTTTCGCTAAACGAGGACTGATCGAAATCGCATTATCCCAGGAGATTTTCGTGATCGGATCTGGGCACTCTTGCAGCCAACCATTGTTGGCGAAGCGGCCATCATCCATCTTCGTGTCGGCCAAAAACCGCACTTCAAGATGATCTTTGGATAGCGCTTGGAATTTCGGAGCACCGTTCGCCAGGCGAACCGCGCCTTCAACATTGAAGGTCGGGGTTGCAGAGGGATAGGCGCTATTTTCAAGCACGCCGTCGTGCAGAAACTTCCGGAACGTTTTTGTCGCGTCTCCGCCGCCAAGGTGGGTGATCGTGTTATAGACCAGCGTATAGGGATCAGCGGTCTCGTTACCCAAAATCCGAGCCAGGACTTCAATGTCCGTCAGCCCATTGAAGAGCGGCAGAATCATCGGCTGAATCGGCACGATCGTGCCATCGAACGCACGAGCATCGCCCCACGATTCCAAATAATGCGCCGCAGCAATCTGCGTCGTCGCGCCCGAATTCACGAGCGAAGTCTCATCGACGTAATAGCTGTAACGGATGACTTCCGGAACAGACTTTTGCGCGGCCGCCCATTCGAGATCGGCCGGGGCATTGTAAGCTGGGTTGCCGCCAAGAATGACGAGGGTCTTGACCGAGCCTGCCTTGATGGCGCTAACAAGATCAGTGATGGAGGCCGCCGAGGTTGTCGGTACCTGCACAAAGTCCACCGTCTGACCAACGTTGCCGAGAGCCACATTAATCGCGTAAACAACGGCGTGTACTGCGGCGGGCAAATGCGCACCAGCGACCACGAGAGATTCGCCTTTGTGTTCAGCGAGGTCAGCAGCGGCGGCGTCGATCCAGCCAGCTTTGATTTCGAGACCCTGCGCAAGTGCGCCGAATTCGTTATTGCCAGTGATCTTTGCGGCCAGCGCGCCCGCAAAAGCGAGCATATGGCTGCTAGCGAGGCGAAGGCGGTGGTCGGCCATGCCGCCGGTCAGCGTCAAGACGCTTTCAACCGCGTAGAGACGATTCATCTCGTCGTCTTTGGAACGAACGCGGCGAGCTTTCGCGAACTCGCGGGAGAAATAAAGATTGCCCGACTCGGTCCCGAGAAAATCGGAATCGATCGAAAGCACGCGCTTCGCCTTCGCGAAACGATAAATCGGTTTTACGCCCGCGCCATAGGTCGCGGCCGTCGCTTCCCCTGAAGCGCTTTCGCTCAAAGGCTCGTACTCCGCCCAAATAGCCTGGGGGAACTTCGCCTTCAACTGAGTCAGAAGCGACGCTTTGGTGGGGGAACTGGATTCTTCAGAAAGAAACGCCAGCCCTGCGCCGCCATTCGAGGCATAGCGCGAACCGACCTGGGCCAGCTTGTCGTGAATAGCGCCAACGGTGCTCGCGTTACCGCCGACCAAGTGAGTCGTGGCGCGATCGGGATCATAGAGATCGAGGACCGAAGCCTGGGTGAGCAAGGAACTGCCACCGCCGTGCGGAGCGTAGCTCGGGTTGCCTTCAAGTTTGGTCGGACGGCCCTGATGAGTCTCGGCCAACAGTGGAATCGCTTCCTTGCGCAGCGGCATAGCTGTCGCGAAGTAGAGCGGCATACCGAGGATGACGCCCTCAACCGACTTACCGTAAGGCAGAATATACTCTTCCGGACGGCGGCAGCCTGCAGCCAGACCAATTCCACCGAGGGCGAACGAAGCCGCCATCAGCTTGAAGAAATTGCGGCGATTGACGCCGTCGAGCGATGAAGCGCCTTCCGGAAATTCGCGGGCCAGGTGCTCTTGAAAACCGGGGGTGCCGGCCAGCTCATCAAGGCTGCGCCAGTAGTTGCGGCCTTTCAGCTCAGACTCTTGCTCGGTGTTTTGAACTTTGCGTTTCATCGGTGGCAGCCAGTGCAGCTTGTCGGGGGCGTGACCTTGTTGTTTTTGATGAATTCAGCAGCCCATTCGGCGTGACCCGGCATCTGTTCCGGGCGCCAATCCAAATTCGTGATTTTATCCAGCGGGCGCAGGCGGGCAGCCGGTGCGCGGTGGCAATCCAAACAGAAACCCATGCTGAAAGGTTTCACGTGCGTCACCACCTCCATCTTGTTGATCTGCCCGTGACACTCGTAGCACGAAACGCCGCGGCGGACATGGATCGAGTGATTGAAGTAAACGTAATCGGGAAGTTGGTGGACTCGTTTCCAATGGATCGGGTCACCCGAAGCATAACTGGCGCGCACGGGGGCAAGCAGCGGGCTGTCTGTTTTAATGTGCGAGTGACAGTTCATGCAGGTCTGAGCCGTCGGCAGATTGGCGACGCTAGACTTCTCCACGTTGCTGTGGCAGTAGCGGCAATCGATGCCGAGCTGACCGGCGTGCAACGCGTGGCTGTATGGCACCGGCTGAATGGGTGCATACCCGACGCGGGTGTATTTGGGCGTCGCGTAATAGGTGGTCGCCGCCGTCACCACTCCCACGAGCACAAACAGGAAAATGATGATTTGGAGCGGCAGCTTGTTCGCCGACTTCGGAAAGATCTTCGACATGATCGAAAAGGTCTAAGCGACCAGGGTTAGAGAGACTCGCTCGAACGAGAAACCGATCGCGCATCGGTCCGCACCGCGAAAGGCGCCACGGGGGCGGCGGTTTTGGGGGCAACCGGAATCACGGATTTGCCAAGCAATCGCGGCGCAAGGCCAAAGGCGGCCGCAAAACCAGTCAATTTGGCAAGGAAACCCTTTCGCGTATGTAGTGGGCTCACAGGTTGTTTCGTTGAGTTAAAATCAGTGGAACAGGCAAGGGAGCGCAGATTTAGTTGTAAACGATAAATTTGGATTCGGCCGGATTTGAGGCCGGAAAACCTTATGGGGGAAAAGTGTTAATCCTGTCATTCACCGCCTCCCTCCCTCCCAAAGAAACTCACAGTAGCAAGAAACCGTTTCGGGATTAGCACTGCTTTTGATTACCAAACGCAGTGGCGAAGCGCGGGACACTTTTCCCGCGTAGTGCTTTTCCCATTACAGAAAGTTTGCCCACAAAAGCATCCTCTCCGATTTGCGGGGCGCATCCCGCTCGCGTGACAGCGCCGTCCTTTTGCGACCGAATCGCAGAATTAGACGAAAAGGCCGTCTTTCATTGGGCGCACCAGGTCGCAGCGGTTCGCGATCTCGGGGTTGTGCGTCACGAGGATGATGGCCTGGCCGTTCTCCCGAGCGAGTCGAGTCATCATATCGAAGACCATCGTCGAGTTCTTGGCATCGAGATTTCCGGTGGGCTCGTCGGCTAACAGGATCGATGGTTGATTCGCCAAGGCCCGGGCAATGGCCACGCGCTGCTGTTCACCACCGGAGAGTTGGGTCCCGAGGCGATGCGTCTTCTCCCCCAGTCCAACCGACGCGAGTAACATTTTCGCGCGTTCCGCCATTTCAGCGACACTGAGACGTCCCAGTTTTCGCATGGGCATCATCACGTTTTCGAGCGCGGTAAACTCGAGCATGAGGAAGTGAAATTGAAAGACGAAGCCGATATGTTCTCCCCGGGCAGCGGTGCGGGCTGCATCTACCGTATTGGACATCAACTCCCCATTGATCCAGATTTCGCCGCTATCGGGCCGGTCAAGAAGACCGAGAAGATAGAGCAAGGTGCTCTTGCCACAGCCGGAAGGTCCGACGATTGCATGGACTTCACCTCGTTTGGCCTCGAAAGAAACGCCTCTGAGGACGTGAACGCGGTTTTCCCCCTGGCCGAGGGAGCGATGAACATTCGTGCATCGCAGTGCGATATTTCCGTTCAGTTGAGCCATGGCTTATTGCGCAGTTCCCCGAATCACATCACCCGGTTCGAGTCGTGCGGCTCGGCGCGAAGGCACCAAACTCGCGATCATCACCATCACAATGGCCGTCAAAACGGCTTGGACGTAGTGCCAAATCGACCACGCCACGATAAATGTATCGGTTTTGAAAATACCGCTGATCGAGATGTGCACGCGAGAGACCGCATAGGTGACACCTGCGCCCACGATCACGCCGACTACGGTGCCAATCACCAGAACGATCGTTGCCTGCCAAAGGAAAATGCCGGAAATGTCGTCGCGGGTATAGCCCATCGAGCGCAAGATCGCGATGTCCTTGGTTTTCTCGAGGACCATCATCGCAAGCGTATTGAACATGGCTAAACCGGCGATGAGCGTGAAGACCGACACCGTGATCGCGCTGGATATGCGCAACGCGCGGAAAACACCGAGCCAGCTCTTTTCACGTTCTTGCCAGCTATGCGCACTGTAGTGCAAAACAGCTTCGATGCGTAGCGCGTCTTCGGGAGCGCGATCCTTGTCCCGGATGTTGACCTGAATGAATGAAGCGCCCGTCGGTTTATGGAGGAGAGAGCGACATTCTTCCATGTGGGCATAGAGTCGAACGCGATCGATGTCGGCGACGCCCGTTTGATAAATCGCGCTGACCCGGAAGCGACGTTGCTGGCGGCCAATCTTATCCGAAGCGTCGAGGATGAATGAGTCGCCGACATTCAGTTGGAGACGGTCCGCCATATCCTTACCGAGAATCGTTCCCGACGGCGATGCGCGGAAATCGGCGAGATCGCCTTCCACGATTTGATGCTCGAGGTCGGAAACGCGCAGATGGTCTTCGAGGTTGATGCCGTAAATTTGGACGCCCTCGGTTTTGAACGCGCTGTGCAACAACACGCTCCCGTGCAGCACCTCCGAGACTCCTGAAATATTGGAAAACTCCCGCAGGCCGCTCATCACTATGTTGGGCTCTTCAATACCTTCGATGTATTTTTGCCCTTCTCCGCGAATCTGGAACTTAGAGGTGCTGTCGTTTCCGCCTGCTGACATCGAGCGCAGCGTGTCCTGGATTTTATCTTCGACGCGGATGGCGCCGTTGGTTCCGAGAATGGTTTTGATGAAGAAGTCTTCAAATCCGCTCGTCGTCGCCTGCGTGACGATGAACAGACCCACGCCCAAGACGATACAGGCCAAGCTCATCAGCATGGCGCGTTTTTTTGCGGTAAGAAACCGGAACGCGATACGTAAAGTCGGCGACATAAGAGCCTAGCGGGAGAGGGCAGCGGCTCTACTCGACGATCTTCGGGGTGACGCGGTCGCCGGGATGGTATTGGTCCAGCTCTTCAACAAGAACGAGCTCTCCTGGCTCAAGCCCCTTGAGGATTTCGACTTCGTTCAAGCTCACGTACCCTGCCTCGACATCGCGTTGTTCCACGACGCCATTTTTCACGACATAAACAAAGTGTTGAAACAAAGCGCGGCGAGGAATCAAGGCTTTGGCATCGCGTTCAGCGATGACGATGCTGGCTTCGCCGGTTATGCCCGGGACGAGCTTTTCCGGATCAATGTCAACCGAAACGTACACAATATAACGCTGCGTGTCGGGATCCGCCGTCGGTAGCACCTTGGTGACCTTGGCCTCGTAAAAATCATTCCCATAGCCGAGGAAACGGACGCGCGCGCGCTCGCCCACTTTCACGCCGGCAAAATTTTCTTCGCTGATTCGGACTTCCACCGTTCGACTGGTGGCAATGATCGTCGCAATGATGGCCCCTCCCCCAATCAAGTCGCCTTTTCGCGCATAAACCGCGGAAATTTTCCCGTTAAAAAACGCTGTCATCCGCATTTTTTCGAGCTGACGTTTACGCGTCTTCAGCTCGTTTTCCAAAGTATCAACAGCCTGGTGGCTGGCCACGTCCTCAAGCTTAATTCTCTTCTCAATCTGAGCGACCGCGCGGGTCTGCTTATCCACATCCGCAGCCGCCACGCTTCCCAACTTGAATTGCCGTTGTGCGTTTTCCAAATCGGCTTTCGCATTTTCAAGATCGGAAACCGAGAGTGATCCGACTTCCATACGGGCACGGGCTGCCTTGAGGTCATTTTCAATCCGCTCGATTTCAAGTTTCGTGTCAGTGGGATCAAGCTGGACGAGAAAATCGCCTTCTTTCACGACCTTGCCTTCATCAAGGGCGGTTTCGACAATCCGACCACCGATTTCGCTTTTTAACTCCATGGCGTACTCAGCCCGGACCGTGACATTGCCGGGAACGGCATCAACAGCGCGACCGCTCACTACCTTTGCCACCAAGGCGCGCGGGCGGAACGCGTTGAACGCGTAGAAACCTGCCGCAGCCAAAATTACGACCACAATGACGACGCGGATAACTGTACGCTTACTTGACATGGTGATAGTAGTTGGCCGGCAAGTTTTCGAGGATGGGGTCGAGCCCGGCGGTAGAAAGATATTGTGCCCAAAGCGAAAGAAATTCCGCGCGCGTTGATATAGCGGTGAGGTTCGCTGTTGCAGCATTTTGTGTAACCGCATTCAACAGCGTTTGCGGTGCCACGCCCGCCTTTACATCGTTGCTGACTTTGCCGATAGATGCAGTAGCCAAAGTTCGCCGCGTCTCCGTCAGATTCATCGCTCGTCCGGCAAAGCCGATTTGCTTCTCCAAATTCCGCAAGGTCTCGGTTGTTGACGCCGAATACTCCTTCATTTGTTGCTCCGCTAGTCGCTTGGAGGCAAGTGCTCCTCTAATTGCCCCGCGCGTAGCAAACCCGTCGAAAATAGTCCAATTCGCCCCCACCCCGACAGACGCAACCGTAATCGCCGTCAACGTTGGATTGCCGCTTGGATCAACGTTGGTTTGGTTCAACTGTGTATAATTGGCAAAAAAGTTGAATTTGGGATACAGACGAACCTTCTGTATCTTGTAGGTTAGCTCGTCCTGCTTGATTGTATCTTTATAAACCAAGAATGGCAGCGTGCGTTGGACCCCATCCGCATCCGTTTTTTCAAAAAATGAACGCGCTTTTTCCGGCTCAAATTTTGGAGCGGGAATATCGTCAGGGATCTGGCTGTTTGAAATCTCCGGAACTCCAATAAGATGAGCTAACATTCGCCGTGAAGAGTCAAAGTCCTGCGAAGCTCGGTCTACGGAGATACTGATTTCCTGCACCTGGAGACGGGGTTCGACGATATCTGCGGAGGAAATTCGCCCATCTTTCAGTCGAGCTTCCTGGAGAGCGAGGTTATCAGACACTGACTTTGCCTGAAGTTGGATGAGCTTTAACCCGATTTTCTTCTTAATGAGATCCAGATACTGAGAACGAATGCTCAACGCTAAGCTGCGATACGCCTCATCATATTGACGCCGAGCGATGCTTGAGCGCAGGTTGCCAAACTCTGCTTGATGTTTGAGGGCGCCCCATTGGAAAAGCGCTTGGCTAACTCCGAATCCATACAGAGGGCCACTGCTAGTCGTCCAGACGCTACCGTTAGCCGAATTGGCTTCTTCCGTGTAAACGTACTGAGCATTCGCCGCCAGCGAAGGCCACAGGACAGAACGATCACCTAACGCGGTTGCATCCGCACTTGCCACGCTCAAACTCGCCGAGAGCATGGTAGGTGACTGCTTTAGCGCCGTTTCAAGAAGGGGCCGAAGAGTGGGCAGGAGATCTTCGGGGAGCGTTGGCTGAAACGTGGTCTGCTGTGCTCTAATCGTACTGGACAACAACACCAATAACGTTGCCACTTGCGCGCCGGAGCTGCGCCAAAAATTCGAAAGCCAAGCCATTTTTAAAACGAAGAAATATAGCGACCAAACTGCCACAGCGCGAGATTTCAGAATCAATTGCAATCTTGAAATCCCGTTGTCGAATTAAGGGATGACCAGGGGAAAAAAGAAGTGTTTCACGGCTTTTCCAAAGCCCGGGCCACGTAGTGAACGACCCACTACAAAGGTATGCCCGGACGCCAGTCCTCAAAGAGTCGCATATCCTTGACGACGGCGCTTGCATTCCGCCACCCACCTTTTCCACAGTCGCACCTTATGTCCGCAACTTCCAGGCAGGCGGGTTCATCTCTCTCGAAAAATTTTGATCTTTGGTGGCAATTCACCGTCCGCGCGGTGGAAATGCGTCATCGCGGAAGTCATCTGGGGATTTTCTGGACGGTGCTTAACCCCCTTCTCAGTTTGGGGATGTACGTGATCGTTTTCGGATTCATCGGCAAAAGTCACTTTAACGCGATTCCGAATGAGACACCCCTGGACTACACCCTCGCCGTCTTCCTCGGGCTGATTATCTTTCAAATCACCGCTGAAGTGATTGCGGTGTCGCCGAGCTACATCATCTCGAATCCTAACTTCGTAAAGAAGGTGGTCTTCCCTCTCTCCGCGCTGCCGCTCTCGAACGTGAGTGCGCTCTGGTTTCACTTCACCATCAGCTTTACTTTGCTACTTCTCGCTTGCGCTGCCGTTTCACACCCGCCGCCGCTCTCGGGCCTTCTCTGGATGCCTGTTCTCATTACGCCGCATATATTCCTTACGATTGGGCTGAGTTGGTTCTTATCGGCATTCGGAGTTTTTTTTCGCGATATCTCGCAAGTCGCGACGTTCATTACGCAAGTGGTGTTGTACTCCAGCTCGGTTTTCTTTCCGGTTAAATTGATCAAGCAAGTCCCCGGCTTGTGGATGGTGCTGAAGTGGAATCCGATGCTCCACACGGTCGACCTTTCCCGGCGCGCACTGCTCTGGGATCAACCGGTTGAACTGATCCCAGTCGTCTATACTTGGATCTGCGGTCTGACGATTTTGGGGCTGGGTTATTGGTTCTTCAAAAAGTGGCAACCCGCCTTTGCGGACGTGATCTAAGTACACCTCATCATGTCGGACGCTCCTATCGTTCAGGTTGAAAATCTGTCCAAATGTTATCGAATTTGGGAAAGCCCTTCAGCGCGCGTCATCTCCCCCGTGCTTGATCGCATTGCAAGTGGGTTTCCCAAAAAAAGCGCGCCGCACCAAGCAATCGCTGCAAAAGCAAAAAAAGGTTACCGCGATTTTTTTGCTCTCGATGACATTTCATTCACGGTGCGGCGGGGCCAAGGCACTGGAATTATCGGCCGAAACGGTTCCGGCAAGAGTACGCTGCTTCAGATGATCGCCGGGACTCTTACGCCCTCGTCAGGCAAGCTGGAGGTCACCGGTCGCGTGTCTGCTTTGCTCGAACTCGGCTCTGGCTTCAATCCAGAGTTCACGGGGCGAGAAAATGTTTTTCTCCAGGGTTCGATCTATGGACTTGGGCAGGCCGAAATGCAGAAGCGTTTCGACGAGATCGCTGATTTCGCCGACATCGGTGACTTCATTGAACAACCGGTGAAAACTTATTCTTCCGGTATGATGGTGCGACTGGCGTTCGCCGTGGGACTAGCGGTCGAGCCCGACATTCTCATCATCGATGAAGCTCTCTCGGTCGGAGATGTTTTTTTCCAACAAAAGTGTTTCAAAAAGCTTCACCAGTTGCTGAGCGGAGGGGTCACCCTGCTCTTCGTCTCGCACGACATGGAAGCTGTCCGGAATCTTTGCGAACAGGTCATTCTCCTCGATCAGGGGAAAAAGTATTTTCACGGATCGCCGGATGAAGCCGTTAGCCGCTACTATTCTCTGTTTGGGAAGCGTTTCCAACAAAATGCTTCGACCAATCCCGGTACGGCCCGCGCGAAGGTGCCGCACACGGCGCAGGAAATCCT
>Ga0068856_100000715_pt1 | contig 36035 bp, 25 predicted proteins | sample KBSCornC62_FD_66595 | JGI IMG/M metagenome (GOLD analysis project Ga0068856, IMG submission 66595) | Corn rhizosphere microbial communities from Kellogg Biological Station, Michigan, USA - KBS Corn C6-2 | ecosystem: Host-associated > Plants > Roots > Rhizosphere > Soil ...
TAAGGGATATTTTTGTGTTTTGTTGCTACACAGGGCTTGCTTACGTGGATGTGCACAAGCTGAAGCGTTCGGAACTGGTTAAAGGAATAGATGGCAATTTGTTGATATATACTCACAGGAAAAAGACTGATACATTATCTCGCATACCTGTGTTACCTATTGCGTTGGCAATCATACGTTCCTATGATAAGCATCCGCAATGTATTGCGGAAGACACCTTGTTGCCCGTGATGACCAATCAAAAGATGAATGCCTATCTGAAAGAAATAGCCGACATCGCCAAAGTTAAAAAGCTCCTGACTTTCCATATCGCCCGGCATACATTTGCTACTACGATTACCCTAAACAACGGCGTTCCAATAGAAAGTGTCGCTAAAATGATGGGGCATACCAGTATAAAGACAACACAAATATACGCGAAGGTGATGGATCATAAGATCAGCACCGATATGCAGCTGTTACAAAATAAACTGGCTAAAAAAAGTTCGGCAAACCTGGGATAGCTTAAAGGACCGGAAAAATGCACATGAGCAACTATGAAAAAGCCACTTTAGTTGCCATTTAAAAGAAAATTCATTAGAAAAAGAGACTATCTCAAAAGTCCGAGAACAGCTCTTTTCTTTGATTTATCCGGTGGGTAGTGGAAACCGTTTCCCTACAGGCGATTCTAAAAGCTGCCATTTTACTTTTGAAACAGCTTCAAATTTTTTATATGCAAAAGATTAGAACAGTCGAATTGCATGAGATAGCGCGGCATCAAAGTTGGTGGTTTTAGGGCAAATCACCAACTGTGTTGGTCGGGGAGCGCCTAGCAATACAAATGGCAGCCAAGCTCCGGAAGCTATACATAGGGGCTATATATTTATGTGACCTTTTGCGTGTTTTCCAGAATACGAATAATTTTATCCAGTTTATCAATCTCGATAGCGTCTAGCCGCTTCATTAATTCTTCGATCTCCTTTTTTGCTGCGACATTGGTATTGTAATCGCTGTCCGCCTGTGCACGGTCGCGCTGGCTTTGGCGGTTTTGCGCCATCATGATAATCGGGGCAGCGTAAGCAGCCTGGGTGGAGAAAACTAGGTTTAAAAGAATGAATGGATAAACATCCCAATGATGCACCAGTGCAATTACATTAAACGTCATCCAGAGGATAACAATAATCGACTGTATGATAATAAAGCGCCAGGAACCCATGCCGCTGGCGACGGAATCAGCAAGTTTTTGACTGAAAGTCGAAGATTCTTTATGCACGTCGTGCCAGGTTTTAGCATTTTCCATAAATAGAATTTAAGTTATTTAAGTTATGAGATTTTGAATGAGGTACTATAATAAGTGACCATATATGGGAGATAGCTTCTATGATCTTAGGGAATTCGACGAATTGGGCCGCAACCATCTTTCTTTATAGATGTAAAAGCTGTCCAAGCATATCCGGTATTCCTTGTATTGATGCGGTAGGGGAATATGTTTGACCTCCTTTTTTCAGCATCTGGCGCTAACTAACCTTTCAGCATTCATCAGGTCTTTAGCATTGATCATCAAATTAATATACCAGTACCTTCGCTTTTCCATCACTACAACTGATAATGCCGAAGGAAGGAGTGGGATTTACTAAAGATACGCATAGAAAACCAATAAAGGCCCGATTTTGCATTTAATTAAACACATATCCGGAATGTGTGATAAGCGTGACTAATCCCTGAGTATATTAACCCATCTTTGTGCCATTCTCTAAAGCGATGCACGGCAGTAAGCCATTCGCACGCTTCAACTTCTACTAAAATAAAAATCATGAAATTTATTAGCTATGCATTAAGTACAATTGTACTTCTAACGCTTACTATCCCCGTTTTTGCCCAAAAATATAAGACACCAGCCGATACCGGAAAATTAAATGCGGAGTATGTGAAGGTTCAAAACAATATCGCTGATCTTACTGCTAAACTTACTGAAGCACAAAGCGCCTTGCCGGCCTATAAAACTAAAGCTGTGAATGCAGGAAATGATGCGCAAACGGCCGCAGCCATAAGTGATACGAGTTCATCCAAAGCTACCAGTGGTAATTTACAGGATTCAAAGGACGCAAAAAACGACGCCAGTGATGCTTATGACAAAGCCAAAGATTCCCGGTCAGCTAACAATAATGTGGGCAAACAGAATGAAAAAATCAGAAAGCTTACCGACAATCTAAAAAAGCAGCGCCAACGTTTAAGGGACCTGGACCAAATGAGGAGTGCTATTTACGCACAAATTCCAGGAAATCTAAATCATTAACACACATAAGTCGCCACGGATATTTTGCCCAATTAAAGAAATATTTAAATTTATTATAGATCGCCATAACTACCGTCCCACGACGACGATCAGGTAAGTTACGACATAGAAGAAAGTCCAAATGGCTTAAATGCGATCAATGTAAAAGTAATCTAACACATCACAATACAGTTTTTGTAAGATGCCTGCCATAGCCGGCAGGTATCTTTATTTCAAACGACATTACGCTCTGCCGACAAGTTGAAAATTTTTCGGTTTACTAAATATACGCCTGCGGTATTGGATTTGCAACCCGTCAACATTTACCTCAAAAACATTACCACAAGTGATATAACACCATATAACCTTTAGAAGCGGGAATCTGCATCCTCCGCTGTCAGAGGTTCTGAAACGCGCACTAATCACGGGAAAAACTGTTAGAAAAATACAACCCGATTGCCGTATCAGCCCGTCTGGCAGCATTGGAAAAGGCTACTAATTAATATCGAGCAAGGTGAACACACAAAACAATGAATTTCAGGCCCGGCAGTTTGCTTATGAACTGGGCTGCCTTGCAAAAGAATGCGGGTTCAGAGACAACATCATCTGGCAGCTGCAATCGGTGACAGCTGAACAAAAAGCATTCGTCGACCGGACCTATTATCGGACAATTTCAATGCAAGTCATTCCCGCCCTGCTAAACGATTTATTTACACTGATCGCTAGACAATTGGACAGCTTGCAGATGGATATTATCAGTATACCGCCGCAGGCAGAGACTTCAGTTGATGATCTGGAATATATTATCGCTTTTTGTCAAGAACCCTCAGAGTGACATAGCATTATTTCGACTCAGCAATTAAAATAGCGCGTAAAAACTCGATCAATACCGCAACGATCCTAGCAAATCCCTTACGCGACGTCAGGATTGCAATGCTTCTTCGGGTCTTATGCGTCAATGATAATGCGAACAGACAAATAAGGGGTCTTAAAAATTTATCCACTTAGAAACAATGTTTTATGTAGCCGGAAATTGTCTGCGAGGGTGATCCTGATTTAATATTTATTTTTATGTCTGATATTTCTAGCCTGATGTTGTCCTTCCGTGCGTAAGGGATAGGTTATTTTTGTGACGGCGGACCGGAATGCGATTTGGGAGACAGACCGTGCTAACAAAACCATTGTCTGAGGGTTGTATAGTTGATCCGTGGTATAACGTCATTTTTCTAAGAACTTATGCCTGGATTTTTGGGTTGACTTCACACCTTGTCAGTCCACATCCATAGAACGCATGCCACTCTTTAAAGTAATCATCATCGTCATTGTATGTTGCACAACACCAGTTGTCGTGTTCGGCCAAAATGCGGGCGATGTTGTCCCGGTCAATAAACAGATCCGGGACACCAGCCGTCAGACCGACCTGATTGATATTGCCAAAGCCTTTTTTCATATTTCACCTCATCATGCCAGGTTACAAGGTGAGAAAAAGGTTTATTTTTCAATTTTGCCGGTTAGCAGCGCCGTGCCTGGCGGAAGCGGTAAAGCGCTGATCACGAGTACTACTGCGGGAGTCTACTTGGGGCCACAAATGACGACTAACCTTTCCAGCGCTGTTTTCGCTCCGTACTGGAATTTTAAGGGCCGCTTTGGATTGCCGCTAAGGACCAGCATCTGGCTTCCTGGTAACACGTGGACTATACAGGGAGACATACGCTTCCTGGTTTATCCCCAGTATACTTGGGGCTTGGGCAGCAATCATAGCTACGCGGACAAAACGCTGGTTGAAGACAATTATGTCCGTTTTTACCAGAGTGCTCTTAAGCGGATCACCTCCTACTTCTTTGCCGGCCTGGGTTATAACCTGGATTACCGCAGTAATATTCACAGCGATGATTCAGGTATCAGCCTCGATGAGTTTACGAATTATCACTACGGCATCCAGGGTAGTTCTGTTTCTTCCGGCATCAATCTCGATCTGATTTATGATACCCGTAACAATTCCATCAATCCGTTACCGGGTTCCTATGTGAACATCGTTTACCGGGTAAGCCCCGTCTTTATGGGCAGCAATAATAATTGGAATTCGTTATATATTGATGTCAGAAAATATATTTCGATGAACCCCCTAAAACCTAACCGGCAAAATACGCTGGCATTCTGGGGATATTTCTGGACCGTTTTTGGCAGCCCCGCGCCTTACCTTGATCTTCCTGCTATCGGCTGGGACCCTTATAACCGCTCAGGAGAAGGCATTGAACAAAGCAGGTACCGCGGCAGAAACTTATTTTACCTGGAAGGCGAATACCGGCGTGATATCACCAGCAATGGTTTGCTCGGATTGGTGGTCTTTACTAATGCCAATACCGTCAGTGGCTCCGGTAGATTTTTTTCTTCCTGGCATCCTGCCGCCGGCACAGGTTTAAGAATAAAGTTTAACAAAGGCTCTAATACCAATATTGCGTTAGACTATGCCTTCAGCCAGGGGTACCATACTATCGTGTTTAACCTAGGTGAATCCTTTTGATAATCGCATTAGTTATTTATTTTTCGATTATGACCTCCTTTCGCGCCGATGCAGCATATAGGTCTCAAACAAATATTCTTACGTGATTTTTAATAATAAATAAAATCTGTTACTTATATGTTAGTTGTGTGACGAAGCACCCGACTATAAACAGTAGCTTTACTCGTTCTCAAAAATGATACCGGCATTCAGCCAGGGCACATTACACTTTTACTCATTTAAAGAATCATGGAAATTTATAATCGGGCATATGTTTAGTAATACGCTTATAGGTTAGTATATCTGTTCCGGCCCCAAAATACAAGGCGCCGGTTCCTGCAATAAAGCCAGACCAGAAAGATGTTAATGTAAGCAATGACATTCGGATATACACATTTAACCGGTTTAAGTGTTTCTTTATGACCCCCTCTTTTCAAACATTTCGTCTGGTCAGATAATTAACTCAAACTATGAAAAACGATCATTTTATTAAGTATTATCGTGTTTACAAAAATGACACCGCGTCACAGAAGTTTCTGTAAATGATTTAAAGCCTATACCGCACAGTCATTTCAAAAAAGGGCAATCCGCTATCGACCTTACGGATGTTCTTAGTCCAACTCCGCGGGTTGATTACTCCCTGCCAGCTGACGATAATATGTTCTACGGTTATATGGATTAGGTTACGGCTATGGAAAAGGCGAAAGCCGGAGCGCTCAGTTACATTAACAAGATGATCACGGAGGTAGAACAAGGCATAAAAAAACTCGTGCAATACCGAAACGATCATTACGAAGATTTGAACAGCAACTTGCTGGACGTAAATATCCGCAGATTGGAAAAAGAAATGTTCATCAAATAATTAGAAGCAGAGTCTATGAAGAAGGTAACGATAAAGATTGCAGACCCACGCGAGTACGGTGCGGGGGAAAAAACATAGTTAAAGGCGCTATCAGCCGGGCGCTTCAATTAAGGCGTTGCGAGGTCTTCTAGCAGTTCAATTTCATAAAGACTATGTCAGATAAAATAGAATATTACGTAAGATAGAATATTACCGCGAACCGGAAAATTAAACCAGGCACGGGTGCAATGACGGATTGCTTATAGTACGAAACGGATAAGATAGTATTTTTTCTCAAAATAACGAATAACCGCCTCTTATTATCGTCTTTGCCTTTGCAGTAGTTTTTCAATGACGTGCCTTAACAAAATTTACTTTCAACCCATTCATCCGATATGAAAATCGCTTATATTTCTACCTATACACCCCGAGAGTGCGGCATAGCAACATTCAATAAAAACTTAGTAAAAGCAATAGAAGTAAACTTAAAAAAAAGCAACCTGTCAGAAACGGGCTTCGTTATAGCTATAAACGATTCAGACAATTTACGGCAGTACAACTACCCGGAAGAAGTAAAGTTCGTTATTCGCCAGGACTATCAGGAAGATTATCTGAAAGCGGCTAATTATATCAACACCAGTTCTGTTGACGTATGCGTGCTGGAACATGAATTCGGGATATTTGGAGGTAATAGTGGTAATTATATTCTCCCACTGCTAAACTGCCTAAACAAACCAGTCATCTCCATACTGCATACGGTATTACGGGAACCGTCTTTTATGCAAAAGGCGATTATAAACGAGATAGCCAGCCAATCCGCAAACGTTGTTGTCATGAGCAGGCGTGCTGTTGATTTCCTGATAAATATTTATAACATATCGCCCGGAAAGATTACGTTGATTGAGCATGGGGTTCCTGACCTGGAGGCACCCAACGAAAATCCAGTAAAAAACATTGCAGTTTTCCGTGATAAGCACGTGCTGCTCACATTCGGCTTGCTCAGCCGGAACAAAGGGCTGGAAACAGTTATACAGGCTTTGCCTGCCATAGTTGCAGAATATCCCAGTGTGACCTATGTAGTACTTGGAAATACTCATCCCGGAGTGCTGAAAAACCTGGGGGAGGAGTACCGTGAATACCTTAAACGGCTTGCGGTTCAGCTAAAAGTAGAGAACCATCTTATCTTTATTAATCATTTCGTGCCGGAAGAAGAACTGATAAACTACCTGGCTGCTGCAACTATTTACGTAACACCGTACCTGAATGAAGCCCAGATCACCAGCGGCACGCTGTCTTATGCCGTGGGTGCCGGCGCCGCCATCGTTTCTACCCCTTACTGGCACGCCCGCGAACTATTGGAAGATAACCGCGGCCGATTATTTAATTTCAAAGACGCTGATGGGCTGGCAGGTATAGTTAACGGCTTGCTCGAAAATGATACTGAGCGTAAAGAATTGAAAAACAATGCATACCGATATGGACTTAACCTGCGATGGCCCAAAATAGGCGCAGCATATGTTGTTCTCTTCCAGGCTGCTATCCGCAATAAACGGGGTTTTGAGGAACAAAGGCTTCATCATCTCGTTGACCCGGAAATTATGCCCGCATTCAGCCTCGTCCACGTTAAAAGATTAACAGATGATACCGGAATTGTACAACATGCCAAATACGGTATACCCAACTTAAAGGAAGGCTATTGCCTCGATGATAATTCAAGAGCCCTTATAATGGCGTTGATGGCTTATGGTCAAAACAAAAGTCAGGAGGCACTTAATTTGCTGCCTGTTTACCTAAGTTACATTCATTATATGCAATTGGACAACGGCAACTTCCGGAACTTCCTGAGCTTTAACAGGAGTTATCTTGACGCGGTAGGCTCGGAAGATTCTTTCGGACGGACGGTATGGGCGCTTGGCTACATGATCAGCAATGCTCCAAACACTTCTTATCAGGAATTTGCAGAAGAACTATTTTTTCGTTCCGTTCCTCATTTTCAAGAACTGAAGCACCTACGCGGGGTATTAAATACGATAGTTGGGATTGCATATTATCTCCAAGTGCACGCTGCAGACGAACGTATGTTAGCCCATTTAAACGAACTAACAGAGATCATTGTCGCAGCTTATCGCGAACATCGAGGAAATGACTGGCATTGGTTTGAAGAAAAATTAACTTATGATAACGCAATCTTTCCGTTAGCGTTGCTTCATTCGTGTGGAATAACAGGCAATAAACAAGTGAAGGAGATAGCCCTGGAGGCTTTAGATTTTTTGGATAAACTGACGTTAAGCAATGGCTATTTGAGTTCGGTTGGAAACAATGGATGGTATCAAAAAAATGGCGGAATGCCTGTTTTCGACCAACAGGCAATTGAAACCATGGGTATGGTACTGATGTATATTCAAGCATATCGTGTAGACCACGACCCCAAATCCATTCAGAAAATGTTTTCCTGTTATCTATGGTTTCTTGGAGAGAATACGCTTCGCGTTCCGCTTTATGATCATGAAACAAAAGGTTGCTGCGATGGCCTGGGTGCCGCCGGTGTGAACCGTAATCAGGGCGCCGAAAGTACACTTGCTTATTTGATCGCCCATTTAAGTGTATTAAATGCATTTGAATTAGAATATCAGTACAATTTGCTGGGCGGATTATTGATATAATATTCTATGAATTTAAACACTCGCAATTCTCGATCTTTTCATCGGTGTTGACGAGTGTCAGAGAGAATTCGCACCAGGCCATTTATCTTTCCATTACAGCCCTTTTTCTACGCTTGTTCCACAACTCGCCAATATGCTTGGTCGGTACCGTGTCACCAAGTAGTTTGCCCCATGGTTTAAGCTCATCAATGCGGTCGCAGACGATCTTGACCACAGCTATAAAGGGCAGTGACAGGAACATTCCCGGTATACCCCATAAGGCATCGCCCAGGAATACGGCAACCAGCGAGATAAGGGCGTTGATTTGTACCTTAACAGACACGAAGCGCGGGAAAATGATGTTATTATCGATAAACTGAATAACCAGATAAGCTATAATAACGCCAAGCTGTGTTGAAAATCCGTCTTTGGTAAGTGTTGCAATGAGCACCGGCAATAAAATGGCAATGATTCCTCCAATAATAGGCAGCATGTTGAGGATTGCTCCTAATACGCCTAACAAGATTGCATATTTGACCCCAAGTATCAGCAGTGCAGCCGAGTTCAGTACGGCGATAATCACCATTTCAATCATTAAGCCCAGCATATAACTCTGAATAGCTCTCTTCGTTTCAGTTAGTACCTCTGCCACTTTTTTACTATGTTCTTCGGCGAAAACTTCATAAATGAAATTCAGAATAAGTGTTTTATAAAAAAGCAGCATAAAGGTATAGGTAGGTATCAGCAATATTGTGCTTAAAGTACCGAAGAAAGTGCCGATCGTACTTCCCACACCCGATTGACCACTGTCAATAGCGCTTTTTATGAAGGCCACCTGCTTTTCTGCGGTGATACCGAATTTAAGGTTAATCCAGGTCTCTCCACTGTCAAGCAGCGTTTTTAGCTTAACTTTCAGTACAGGAACAGAATCCGAAAATTGTGCGACTTGTGATCCTATAAGATAAAAAAGTCCGGCAATGCAAACCATACCGATCAGAACGGTGGCTAAAACAGGCAACGCGCGTGGAATTTTAGGCCTGCATAAAAAGTTATAAAGCGGGTTGAGCAGGATCGCCAGCAGAGCGGCAAAAGCCAAGGGAATAAGGATGCCGCTCAAGGCATTCAAAATATAAACCAATAGTATCAAGCCGAAAAGTATTATAGTGGCCTTTAGATAAAAAGGGATTGCTTTCGGGTTCATAAGCGTTCGCGGCGCCACGCGCAATTAGTTAAAAAAAGCAAAAATTAAAAAACAGAATATATGTCTTTCCAGTGCGCTGGTTTATAATTGATCAGGCATACCGAACCATATACTTATTTATATAACTATGATAAGACTAGTTTAAATTACCATGGATCAAAAAGAGAGTATTAGCCAATATAAATATTAAGTTCGTTTGAAACAACCGGCATTATTTTTTTGTAATTTTTTATATCACGATAAATGCTGTAGTATTCTATGAAAATCCATAAACTGGATATTGTCCGTTTTGCACCAAAAGGCAGGGGCAGTTTCTATGATGCCGTCGTGAAGAAAGTTACAGAATATTTTGAATCAAACCATATCTCCCCCTACGCTAATGTCGAAATGTGGATTAAAACAGTTTTTATGCTGATTTTGTATTTCGCTCCTTACGTGTTAATGACTACAGGTGCGGGTGAAGGCAATATTTGGCTATTTCTTGGCCTATGGTTCCTTATGGGTTTGGGCATGAGCGGTATAGGAACTGCTATTATGCATGACGCTAATCACGGCACCTACTCTTCAAATAAAAAGATTAACGTCTTTATCAGCCACATCCTGGAGGTTATTGGCGGTTATACGGTAACCTGGAAGATTCAGCATAATGTGCTACATCATACTTATACCAACATTGCTGGCCTTGATGAAGATATCGACAGCATTGTTTTTCTGCGGCTTTCGCCACGACAGCCCAGGTATTGGTTTCACCGTTATCAGTACCTGTATGCCTGGTTTTTTTATATGATGATGACATTATTCTGGATGACGGTGAAGGATTATCAGCAGGAAGTTAAATATAAGCAACATGATCTTTTGACTAAACAAAAAGTCACGCTGAGACAAGCAATATTCCGGATTACGCTCTATAAACTGTTTTATTACGCATATATCATGTTATTACCAATGTTATTCTCCGGTATGAGTTGGTATTTTGTTATCATTGGTTTTTTGCTGATGCACTTTACAGCAGGCCTGCTCCTGTCCTGTATTTTTCAACCTTCGCACGACAAAAAGTTCTTTCTAAGACCACTTAATAGACGTTTCTATCTCGGGTGCCCAATCGGGTTCCTTTGATCTATTATAACTTTAACTATCTCTTATTGAGACTACTTCATACGAATGGACAGTCCCGTCCATTCCGCAAAGAAAAATCAAAGGGTTGCACAACAAGTGTAACCCTTTTTTATTGGGCCCATTTCCCCCTTTCGCTTAACAAAGATCCATAACACTTATCACAACTATAATCGTAGCCGAAGCTTTCTCGATTTTCCTGCTTAGCCTTAATTTCCAGAAAAGTGCATAATTGGCGGGGTTATTTAGTCATTAAGCATTTATACGCTTTGTTTTTAGTTTACCAGGGCAATACATTCCTGATTCCAATAACGTTTTCAATTTAAAAGGAAAAATCGATTTAATTATTGGTATAAAATTTAAATAATAGTAATTTTAAAGGGTAGGCCTTTTACTTCCTTATTACCATTATGAAAAGCTTTTTGGAAAGAACCGCCAGATCAGCCGGTTCAAATGCAACAGAAACGAGCAAAAATGCTGCTTCAGCAACTTCTGTGCCTATCCAAATGAATATGCCTGAGCCGGAAAAGGATTTGGTAGCACAAAATAAATCTGTCGCTCAGAAAGCAGAGATCGATGAGGAGCAGGAACCCGTACTAAAGAAAGCGTTCCAACTGCAATCTGGCACCACCCAATTAGCTGGCCTGGATGAAGAAAAAGAGCCTGTTCTTAAAAAGTCTTTTCAGCTCAAGTCTGATACCAACCAGTTGACTGAAACTAATGAAGAAAAGGAACCTATTTTAAAAAAGTCGTTACAGCTTAAATCCGAAATCACCCAATTAGCGGACATCAACGAAGAAAAAGAACCTGTACTAACAAAGCCTTTTCAGCTTAAGTCAGATACCGCCCAACTGGCCGAAAACGATGAGGAGAAAGAACCCATTTTAAAAAAAAACTTTCAACTTAAATCTGATACAGCACAATTAGCCGGCGAGGAGGAAGAACCCGTCCTGAAGAAGCAATCAAGCGCGCAAACCCTGCAAACGAAAACCAACAGCACCGGAATGCCCGACAATCTGAAGATAGGTGTCGAGAGCCTTTCTGGCTACTCGATGGATGACGTAAAAGTGCATTACAATTCGCCTAAGCCGGCAAGCCTGCAGGCCTATGCCTATGCACAAGGCACAAACATACATATAGGTCCCGGGCAAGAAAAGCACTTACCCCACGAGGCCTGGCACGTGGCCCAACAAAAGCAAGGGCGAGTGCAACCGACAATGCAAATGAAGGAAGGTGTACCAGTGAATGATGATAAGGGGTTGGAGCATGAAGCGGATGTGATGGGAGAAAGAGCGAATGTGGGGAAATTGCACATGGGTCGATATCCGCTTAAACCGGCCTTTAGTACAGCTCCGCCACAATCTGCAACAATGCAACGGCAGATCACTGACGAGGCGATTAAGCTGAAAATCAAGGCTAAATACAAAGGGGTAGATATGGATCCGATCGTACTAAATTTATTACTGGAGGATGCCTTTGACAAAACCGACAATTTCGAAGATGCGGTTGCTCGAATAGACTGGGGTCTGAAGCGCGAAAATGCAGTATTTACGCCACCGGACGATACTACTTTAACGACTGACACAACTCCCGATTCACGTAAGCGTCCGGCTATAAATACCGACAAAGCTACCCTAAATGGAGATTTTAAGTCCGGCGTTCCTAAAATAAAGACGGATGAATCTACAATACTTTCAGAATGGGGAGGTTTGATGAATACAGAAAACTTTTACGAAAAAGTACGTGCAAGTTTAACAATAGCGCGCGATCCATCACACCAGGATCATACGAAAGAGCAAAATAAACTGGATAAATTAATCAATGCTTACGGCCAACACCAGGATGTAAAAAAACTTATCGACACCTATGTGCGTGTAAAAGCGAAGAAGGCAAAAAATGCCAGTACTGGTACGGGACTGGATGAACTTCTTAAAACATCGGAAACAATGAAATATCTGGAACTGTCTTATCGGCCTCCACAGGAGATGTCGGCAGTAGCAAAGTTCAAGGGAAAAGAATTTGATTGGATGGACGTCCAACAACAATTAAGACTTTCGACCGAGTTTATTGTGTGGGCCGGAGATTTAGTAAATGAAATATCAGGTCACACAGGAACTTTTCAGAAGGAATATAAATTGCAATGGATGACTACCAAACAGGATTTAATGCATTCGGTACGGGATGACGCTATTTCAAAAAGATCTAATCCGGCTACCGCCTTAGTTGAGGCTCTGGGAACTCATTTACGTATTACCGAGAATGTTGCCGGCTTTGAATCAGAAATCTACAAAGGGCCAGAGTCGGAAAAAGCATTAATACCCTCCGGCTATTCGGTTAAGGACAAGTATTCTGATATAAAAGAACAATTGGGAAAACACCGGGATATGCTCAAAACCTATATCGAATTTTTTAGAGAGGAAGCCGAGCCTCCTACCCCTTCTTCGCCAATGCAAAGCAGGCATGGCACTGAAGATACTTACTATCCGGAGTCTCCCAAACAATACGATGATGAGCTGGAAATAAATGAGACCGCTGGCAAGGTTGAGGGCAATCCTCTACCCAATCTGGCCACTCAATGGCGTTATTTACACGTTGACAAACCAAAAACTATCCCGGCAAAACCGATCAACCCCGCAATTAAAAGCGCAAGGGAAGAAATCAAAAAAATCTTAGGAACATCAACTGCAACAAGCATAAATTCTGCCGCAAAACGCCAAGTTAAAAAGCTTTCTGAAGAGGCTGACGTAAACGAAAAAGACCAGACAATGATCCTGGTATATTTAGAAAAATTAAAACTATATAAAGAGAAAAAGGGCGTAGCTGAAATAATCAAGGCTCTTGAAACAGCACTTCTGGAATTGGGCTAGGCTCGTTAATTTTTCGATCCCTCAATATAAAATCATCCGCCCATTATGAATCGCGATTTTTCTGAAAGAACGTCCGAAAGATCATCCAAGGCTGCCGCAAATCAAAGCGATGGCTCAAAAGGTACCTCCATGCCCATGGTTCCGGTACAACTGCAAAGTGCCCAGACACCAGCGATACAAATGAAAGAAGCTGATGAAAAAGCAGAGACCACACAGTTGAAACCCTTCCAGTTTGCCGCTAAAGAAAAAGACCTACTGGCACCAACAAAACCCAATAACACCGGCATGCCCGATAACCTGAAAGCTGGTATAGAAAATCTTTCAGGCTTTTCCATGAATGATGTCAATGTGCACTACAATTCACCAAAACCCGCGCAATTGCAGGCTTTCGCCTATGCACAGGGGACAGACATCCACATCGGGCCGGGCCAGGAAAAACATCTCCCTCATGAAGCCTGGCATGTGGTGCAGCAAAAGCAGGGGCGAGTACAGCCGACAACGCAGTTAAAGGCAGGTATACCGATCAATGATGATGAGGGACTGGAACATGAGGCAGATGTGATGGGGCAACGAAGCTTAAATACACCGGTGCAGGCAACATCTGATGTCAAAACTATAAATTTTCTACCTGCGCAAACCCTAAGCACGATCAGTACTCCGCAAAACGCGCCCGCTCAACTAATTCATGTAAAGCTACAGAAGGCTCGCTCTAAAGGAGCCTCCGACACTTACGTGCTTGCAAAGGCTGGCGAAGAGTCGGAAGATACCACAACTATGTCGTTGGAAAAACGCAGGCAGGTATTAGCAGATCTCGTAAAACCTAATAAAAAGCAATGGGCGGCGGCAATTGATTCGCTGAGAAATGAAATTGCGGCTATGAGTAAACCAGTGGATGAAAAACAAATCATCCTCATGACATCTGAAATCGATAGCTTACTGGTCAAAAAGGGAGCTCCTGGTGGATTAAGTGCAGAAGACAACATAGCGGTTAAAAAAGTTGCTTTTCAAACGTTGAATGCGATGGAGTTTTTAGGTGGATTCAATAAAGGTGAAAAGGATGCCGAAAAATTCCGCGTACTACTTCTGGCTAACATTGAAAAACTAAACAGGCTTGATGAAAAGGTATTTTCCGAGTCAAGGGAAATGATTGGTCATCAGGCAGATATGAATATACTACCCCAGGAAATTGCAGCTTACAGACAAGATATAAGGAGTGGTTCGGCTTGGGGCGGAGGCTCCGAAGCGAGCGCTGTTGCCAATGCATTTCACAAGCATCTAAGCCTTTATATTATCGATTCGGAAAGCAAATATGTCCGGGTCGACACCGTTGGCGATCTTGCCGGGCCGCTTTGCCAATATAGCATTTTAAATATCGGCAATCATTACGTAGCCATTGCAAACGGCCACACAACAGGAACACTCTATACAGAAGCTCACAATGTTTTCAACCCGCCGGGTGATGGGAATTGTATGTTTAATGCACTCTACTATGCACTAAGTGATGGTGATACAGTGCAGTTAGTGCACCCCACCAGCGGCGCCAATTTAGATGCGGAGGATTTTGCCGGAGAAGCGCGGAAAATTGCGGCAACAGGTATTACCGACTTACAGGCAACGCTTAGTATTGAAGAAATTTTATTATCAGGGCAACAGGCAGGGGTTGGAAGCGAGCTAAAGAAATATATCCATTTCAAGAAATACGACAGTGAGACGATCCGGGAAATGATCAACAAGTCCGGAGTGGAGGAAAGCTACCTCCTCACTCAGATAAAGAGCAAGATAAGATTAGGTCCTACGGCGACAATATCGTCTATTTTGGCAAAGTATACTGGCATGACAGAAGCCTATTCTGAAATGCAGAAAACGTCGCAAAAGCAAGCTGACGTTTTTGTAAGTCAGATGGACACGATCATCAACACTATTCTTAATGTTGTTTTTTTCAGCGAATCTGATACCTCTGAACTCCTTGAGGAAAGACCAACTACGACTGAGCAAGAGTTAAGAAAGGGTGAAGTTGAAAAATATCAGCATATTTATTCGGTTCGGACGTCGGAGTTCAATGAAAAGCAGTTAATAATAACGGCTGATAAAAAGGATTTTGTGATTGACAGAATTGGTCAGCTTGTCCCCAGGAGGGTGTCACGCAGTATTTCAGATCAAAATTCGACTGAAATGGCGTTGCATGGTTTTATTTATCCGTCGGAAGAAAGTCCGGTTTCTTATTCGGGCGGGCCCACGGGGTCGGGTGTTGGCGACAATAAGATAAAAGCGACGAAGGAAATGGAACATGTAGAAGGGGTGAAGCCCTCACCATTCCTTTCTACTACCAAAGAAGCCTCAGGCACTGTCAACCCTGAAGGGAAGAGTTTTGGAAGTGCCTTATATGAAATCGATCTGGCTTATGTTCCTTCTTCTTGCATTGCCGACTTAAGTACTGGCCGCGGGGTAAGTTATTACATGCTCGGAAATTATGAGAAGAAATCGGGCGGTAACACTAAAGCTGAGTTAATTGAACAAGCGAAGGCGGCTAATACTAAACAAACCGAATACCGCAAAAACCTGGCCGATCATGAGGCCAAGGTGCATGGCGTAAAAAAACCTGAGCTTTACGACGCACAAGTGAAAGCTACCGAAAATCCAACTTTATCAGGCAAGGAATGGCAGGCGCTGATGGATATTGTTCGAACTACCGAGGTACTTATCGACTGCAAGATTCCACGGGTTGCGTTGACCAAAAAGTAACCAGGAAATATGTTCAGATCGGATTCCAGGGATACACTTGATTGCCAATAAACGTCCATTTCTTTACCTGTACATCCAAACCGTAAAATCATCCTCAAAGTACCCTTCATGCAGAACAACATTCCCCGTTAAACCACGGCAATGCTGCATAATAACTTCCGATTCGTAACCCACCAAAATGCCGCCGGGATTATCAACTTTGCTCATTAAGTTAAAGCCAAAGGCAATGCGGCAGGTATTAAATAATTTATCAATAGCCTGAAATACAAAATCGGCCTCCATGCTATGGTAACTCAAACTACCGCAGGCCAGCACATAATCCACACGGGGTAACTCGGCTCTATAAAAATCACCAACGAAAAAAGCGGTTTCTGGCAGATGGGCATATCTTTCAATAGCTACATCCAAAAAATCCTCCATTTGATCGATGCCGAGATATCGCATTTGCGGGTATTTATCATCTAGATATGCGCGCAGGTCGCCATGCCCGCAACCGGCATCCCAAACCGAGCAATCGTTCATATCGCCTATGTCCTCCAACATTGCGAAGCACGCCTGCTGGATATAAAAATTCTTCCAACCAAGGGCCTGGGTGGACCCTTTGCCAAAATCGCGGATACGAGCCTCGTGAAAGCGGTGGATCTGAGCGTAATCTATTAGGTTCATGGCCTATTGTCTATTTCTAAACTCTTTGTAATATCCTGCGTACCTTCCGAGGGAACGCCAGGTTCATGTTCTATCTTTTCCCTTATCCATTTCTCTATCTTATGATGCAGCGGTTCCAGAATAAACCCGGCTATTCCGACGAGAATTAAAAACATTACCAACTGATTATCATTGGTCCATTCGGCAATTTTGGGGTGCAGAACCAGGTATATAAATTCAAACATCATCAACAGGAAAAGTGTGCCAAGGAAATCAATCCTACGCTTGCTCACCTTTTTTCGCCCCAGTATCAGTAGCATGATAAACAATCCCAAAATGACCATTGCAATACTGGTTTGCTCCAGAGCCTGCCAGAATTTTCGCTCAGCTTCTTCTTTATGCTGTAATATATCGGCATCTCGTTTCTGTTCCTGGAAACCCAGCTCCATTACTTTTGCCGTAGCTTTTTTATTATTGAGAATATCTTTATATTTCATCTCGTCCTTTGAATATTTATAGGCGCTATCAACCATACCAGCTATAAAATATAATTCCGACAGCAGGCTATCAGCTTCAACAACCTCGTAATAATCCTTTTCTTTTAGAGCACGCGGCAGCAAGTCCAGGGCATACATGGCTGAGCTGTCAATCATCTTATTCATTTTATAATGCTTTGCCAAAACCAACTCAGCTTCACAAAGGAATTTTGGTACGCGTTTGTATGCTCCATCATAGTTTCCACCGACAAAATATGTACTTAGGATATGATATGCTTCCTTGTCGTTACCCAAATATTGCAGGGTATTTGCCATATTGGCGCCTACCTCGATGACTCGCTTAGGGTCGCCGTACGCTTTGGCAAGCTCCATAGCCCGGTCATTATATTTCGTGATGCTATCCAGGTAAGCTCCATACCGTTTTTTATCACTGAAATACAATTCATCATAAGCAGCCCCCAAGCTCAATAAACACCCGATAATCTTTCCGGTATCCGTTTTGGCGACAAGTTTATACCGCAAGCTATCGTAATGGAGGCTCTGCCTGTAATTTTCCAGGGTATAATAGGCGTATGCCAGATTACTGAACATCAGCCACTTTTCGGGCCGTGTAGGTGCGATGGTATCAAAGACATGTTTTGCATCGAGATAATACGATAACGCCGCGGCGTTATCCGCAAATTGGTCAGCGCTAATATCACCCAGCCGTGTAAAACAAAGAGCCTTACCTTTGAGATATCTGGCCCGGGTTGCAAGCTGAAGCCCGCTGTCGGCTTGAATGGCTGCAATGGTAGAATCGGGATACATACTGCTGTAGTAGAAGCTTAAACTATCGTGCAGTATTACTTTAAGTGTGTCTTCACCGGCTTGCTGCAATTTTCTCTGAACCCTGCTAATATCCGCAGCAGAATATTGAGCAACAGCACGTACAGCTACACAAGCAAAAACAATGATGGTTAAGAACTTTCTCATGAAAAGGACAGGTTGAGGTTCAACTTATTTTTATCGATATAAATGGTTTTAAGTTTGATTACCATATTCAAATTTCTCTATATATGGCTGGCTTTATCTGATTTCGCTCAACAATGAGTGACTGATCGGCCTACACCGTTTTACCGTCTTTGCGGTATTCTTTGCGAATCCCTGTCATCACATCCTCATACAGAATCACATTGTTATCGCCGCGGCGCAGCGCCATCAGCGAACTATAGCGAATGACATTGATGATGGCTCCTCCACTCAGCTCATATTTCGCGGCCACATCATCAAACTTTTGCTCCAGTTTGGGTTCACAAATGGTTTTGTCGGAAAAAGCTCGTTGCCATAGCATTTTACGCTGAACAGGCCCCGGCATAGGGAAATGGATCATGGTTTGAAAACGACGGCTAAACGCCTCGTCCATGTTGGCTTTGAGGTTGGTGGCTAGTATAACTACTCCTGGGAAATCCTCAACCCGCTGCAACAGATAAGACACTTCCTGGTTGGCATATCTATCGTTGGAACTGCTGGTTTGCGTCCGCTTGCCAAACAATGCATCCGCCTCATCAAAGAATAATATCCATCGTTTATTTTCGGCCTGGTCAAAGATATTGGCCAGGTTCTTTTCTGTTTCGCCGATGTATTTCGAAACCACCATTGAAAGGTCGATACGATAAACATCGAGCCCGGTTGTTTTACCCAACAAGCTCGCGGTAAGAGTTTTGCCCGTGCCCGGCGGACCGTAAAATAATGCTCTGAACCCAGGTTTTATTTTATTCCGCATCGCCCAATCATTCAGCAATGTGTCACCATAAGTTATCCAGTCCTGTATTTCCTGTATTTCGCCCATCGTATCTTCTTCCAGCACAAGATCGCTCCAGTCCAGGGTAGTCGTTATTCGTTTTGCGGGGAAATTAATGCTGTAGTCGGGTCTGTGCGCTGCACCCGACGTAAACAGTGCCAGGTACTCCGCCGAAATGCGAAGAACGCCGCTCAAAAGCGGTTCGCCTGCCTGGGTGTTTTCGAGCTTAAGAATATTGAATTTATGGAAAAAATGATCCTCGTCAAAAACGTTAAACAAGGCAAAACGCTGGTACAGGTCGTTTGGCGCCAGTACAAAAGCGACTGTCTCTCCTGTCGGAATAAAACCGTTGTGATTTTGCCCTTTCACCCCTCCAAATTCAGTGAAGGAGCGATCGTAGTCGGCGTTTTTTCTAAAAAAAACATCCAGCAAATGTGGCAAAACATGAGGTGCAAGCGCCATTAGCAAAATAACACGCTCGGCAAAATCCATGTGATAATGTTCAACAATCCGGCTAAATAACGATGACTCATTAACCACAGCCGGTATAGGCACAGCCGTTATGCTTTCAAACTCACTGGGCTGCTTCCAGTAAAGCAGCATCCGGGTGTCAATTATGCGCGCCAGCCACTGCATTTGAACGGTAAGCTCTTCGGCGTTTTCTTTTATCAGGCTCATGTCCATTCAACATATAAAAAGTTATCCATCCATGGCGCTTTGATCATGCCGATGGTCCAGGGTAATGTTTGCAACAATACGTCATATCCACGCTGTTCCACGCGCAGATTCCAGGCGTCGTCCATATAAACCAGCGAGCCATTACGCTGCAGAAACGAACCTCTGAAACCCTCGATACTGGTATTTTTAAGTTTTTCCCAGGCATTCAGGACGGCGTTGAGCATTCCTTCCGACACTTCCTGCTCATATTGGGTCACTTCAATATTCAGTGGTACAGGTTCTTCCACAGGCACATTACAAAGTATTTTATTCAACACCAACTGATGTTCGGGGCTACCTGTAGCGCCTGTAACCACGTACTGCAGCAGGTGCACAGCCCTCATTTGTTTTTCAACATCTATAAATTTTCCGCCCTCTACCAACCCAAGCCTCGTAAAATAAACCGACAAAAACGGGTTGAGCAATACCAATCCGGCATTACCGATGTAAATGGCATTTTTGTCGTCGGCTAATAGGGTTTTGGCCTGCTCCTTTTCAGCAGCTTCAGCCTGCTTTCGCCCTTTGTCGAGCTCTTCTTTTATTTGTTTTGAATCTGGTTTTATCCGGACGCTGGGCTGGTCAGCAGCAATTGTGCGTTGCCTTGTCATTTCACGGGACCTGGTCAGCTGCTTTTCGGCTGCAACACGACTTTCCTGTATCTTTCTATGAGCCCGCAATTGCCCGGCAACTTGCGGTAACCACTTAATAGAATCAGCTTTATTGTCCGAAACGGCTCTGGTGATCACTTCTGAAACCATATGATACAATGCATTATTCCGGGATAAGATAAATGCAAAAAATGCTTTCAAATAGTCGGCACGACTATGAACAGAAATGTGTCCGCCAAGTATCATCAGGTTAAATTCGTTGAATAAACGGTTCCACTCATCCCGCATTAGCGTGTCGGCAATAGAAACTTTCATGAACTGACGAAACTCAGAAAGCCAGCTAACCTCTTCCCTCCCGCCTAAAGTACCTGCATGTGTTTCAGCTATTTCCATAAGGGCATTATCGCTTGAATTAGCAGCAATATGTCTAATCATGCCGGGCCTTTTTAGGAGCGTGAGGATAAAATCACCATGCTTCCTGGGAGCAGCAAGGAAAGGCGCCAAAAGCTCAGATAATCGCTCACTTGACACAGCGCCAGAAATAGAGGCTTGTTTAATATAAGCAATAGCATCTGCCTCAGCGTAGGGCTTTAGCAGGCCGGCGATGCGCGAATCGGCCACGTTCCCTGTCATAGCAAAGCTATCATGCAATGCCATTCTTGCAGCTGGATGATGGCGGATTTGCGCCAGGAGCCGATCCAACGCAGCAGACTTTTCGTAATAAAGCAGCGTCAGCATGTATTTGAGTACCTCATGGATGTCATATCGTTGAAGATAGGACGGCAATTCGCCGTAGGTCAGGAAGTCTTCCAATAGCTTCAGCACATTGCGGGTACGTTCGTCTTTTGAAAGCTGCCCTCTCGTATGATCCTGTTCTGCTATTGTTTGGCCGATATCAACCGTAGACACGCTACTACTGGTATTTGTACCAGCGAAAGCCGTCATCTGAAGCTTATTGGCTTTTTGTAGCAATTGCTGGAGACTTGTCACGTCCCGATCGCCAAAATGTGACAGTAGTAGCTTTATTTTTGCTTCTAACTGTTCACGCTCTTCAGCAGTGATGTTCCCCGATAGCTTTTGGTTCACCAGGAAATCAAGTAGTCGTAATAATTCATGCGAGGCACGCGGAAGTGGGTTTTGGTCATACTGAACCGTGAATAACCATTCGATCAGCATCTCCTGGTCCCTATAGGTTAGCGAATCCAAGCTGACGTATTTATTTATTTTTACCAGCTTGTCCAGCACTTTTCTGTAATCCTCTCTTTTGGCCGTGGTAAACAACTTACGCAATAAAGCTATCAATTTGGGTGTGGTGTCGGCACTGCGTTGCGCCGAATAGTCCAAAGCCGTCTGCAAAAATGCTCGCTGATCAAATGAACGATATTGGCCATCGATCAGCACATTCCAAGTCATCAGCAATAAGTCTCTATGCGCGCCAAGCATGCTCTCCGGCATTTCATCTCCGCCTAGTATGATCGCTGCGAGAAAATATTCATACAATTCGGCTGCCTTGTTTCCCTGGGGATAAAGCTCGAAGAGGTTAATGACCAGGTCAAACGGTACCTGGTATATTACCCGCTGCTGGGTTTTAGCCGATGCTCCGGCAAATCTTAACAGCAACGCTGCATCAGCTGGACTGGTGGCAAGCAAATGCCTAAATATGGCAGCTGCGTCCCAACTGAAGTATTTGCTTCCCCACCATGGGATATTCCCGTAGGTGAGCCAATGGAGCAATACATCTCTGAGCAAGGTTATCCCGCGTTCCCGGTTGATGTTGTCCTGTTTGGCAGGCGCACTATCGCCTTTCAAAAGAACTGCATCGCCTTCCAATTTCAATTGCGTATTCTTATCATCCTTGATCAGGTCGGTAAGCAGCCTGAAAAGAGGCACATACAATACACTGTCCTGATGTAGCTGGCCGATGCTTTGAACAAAATATGCCAGTATATCCGAATAGGCCACGTTATAGTTTTGGGCAAGAGCCTTAATGTTGCTTGCCAGGAACATACGTTCGTTAAATTCAGATCCCCTTTGTTCGAGCAGGAATTTGAGCACGATATCCCATACCGTTTTCCTGAAATCAACATTCCCGGTTTGAATGATGGCCTTTTTTACATGGAGGCTTTGCACATTGTCTACGTAATCGATGATAAATGAGGCTCCGGAAGGTTCCAACGCCCGCACTACAGCTATTACGGCCTCATCACTAAAGGTACCGGTGATGCGCATCCGCACAGCCTCATTTTGCCCGATATCGGCGATCATCTTTGCCAAAGTTTCTGGTACCTTGCGGGTCAATTCCAGTAGTAATTGTGTAAGACCCTCTGCTGAAAATGGCTCGGCCCACCAGGGTAAACTGCCAAACAGCAGGTAATATCTTACCAGCTCCAAATCGCTACTCACTTTTTCATCAGCATTACTGGAAATGTTTTGCAAAGCAGGTTGCTGTATGCCTGCAAGTTCTTCGGAGAAAAGCTCCTTAATAATCATCGCGAGATGGCTGTTTTGCACCATCACTTCCCTATTATTATTCAACGTACCTGCCAGCAGGGCCAAAAGTTGTGTGTAATCTCTGTTGTAATGTTGGGCCATCTGCGCGATGGTGGATTGTATAAAGGCCTTTTGGTTAAAAAACGTTCCCCTGTCGACCAGCAGATAAGTAAGTATAAAAAGCCATAAAGCTTTTTCAAACTCATCGTTTGGCGCGCTTTCTATCAGTTCATCCTTGCGGTGCATTTCTGTTACCGATGCATGGTAATCAAAGATGAATTCAGCCTCGTTGGGTTCCAGTAAAGCGATGATGCGGCGTACAATACCATCGTTAAATTGATGAACCATACGCCTGCGTACATAGTCATATTTCCCCGCGACCAGTATAAGTTCTTTCAGTGCAACTGCATTATTCGCGAGCACATATTCGGCAAGCATTACCGGGTCTGTCGCCAGCTCGTCGGTTGCCCACCATGGCATCGTACCCGCCAGCAAAAAAAACCGGAGCAATTCGATTCGGCGACCTTCCTGCGTTTTGATTTTGGGCTCGGCGTCGGTTGCTTCGGTATACCTGTTTTGTGCCAGCGAAATGCTTTCTCTTATCACTTTTTCAAGTTCCCTAAGCACCTTTTCAGGAAGCTCGCTGTTCAGCTGATTAAAGCTTATACTGCCAATATCAATATGAATATCCTCCAGAACAAACGTAATGTCATCCGGGACCAGGCTGTCGAAAAGATATTCCATGCGTGGCAGCAACTGCCTGTTGAAGATATCGCTTATCTTATCCTGCAGTTCATACGATCTGCCCGCATCAGAAAATTCGATATCGAAAACATGATGTTGGATAATATGCTGCATGATCTCCGTTTAATGCTTTGCGGAACCGACCTGTTATTTCAATAATTTTATAAGCTGCGAAGCCTTGTCGTAATTATTCCCGGTTTTAAGACCGTCCTTCCATTCCGGGTAATTATCTTCAAATCGCTTCATCGTATCAATATCCAGCCACTTAAGCCGCACTTTTACGTTTGCGGGTGCGTGGTACCAGAACAAACTTTCGGCAAACGCCCTGAACCGGTTGTCCTGGAACCTGGCCGGCCACTCAGGGAGCACAATGCTGATATTGAAGCTAAAGAAATCTTCCGGTATCACTTCATCACCCTCACCTTTGACAACCATTTCCAGGCGCGGGTGCGTTTGTTTACCGTATTGCCTGATCGTGCTAAATATGTGTTCGAGATAACGGAAATGAGCACCAGTACTTTCGCCGGTTTTTACGAGTGCCGATAAAGTCTTCATCAAGGCTGCCCCTACCTCATCTGCCAGCACTGTAGCAGCTCTTTTTTGCTGATGGGCGGTTTCCGTGATCTGGTCCGTCGTGGCCCGAATTTGGTTAAGCAGCCTGATATACCCATTGTGCAACGAGGTTTTTTGATCATCAGGTACCCAGGTAACATTTTTCTTTTTATAGTCGGCATCTATTCCCGACCATTTTTGCGCCAACGTCTTTGTGCGGTCAGCAGTTTCTTTTATCCCCTGCGCGACCTCATTGTTTCGGGTAGCAATTTTTTTATCATCATCATTTGTGGCCTTGTCCAATTCGGCAGCAACATTTTTTAGAAGAATAACCGCTTCTCTGGAAAGGCCCTCTGCCTTTTTTAACACATCGGCACTTCCAAAGCCTTTAACAACGGCTTCCCTGGCATATTGCAATAGTTCCAGACTCTCATCAGCAATCGCCTGGCTGCGGTGTGCATTTAGAAGAGCATTCTCATTGTTAAATTGCAGCAGCGCGGATACGGCTTTTTCCCTTCCGTCGAAATCGAGCCACGCGCGATTTTCGAGCAAAAGTCTCTCTTTCCCCTCGTGCAGTTCATACAATCTAAAGCCAAAAGCTTTAACATCAGCACCTGGCCGCAATAACAGGTGCTCGACAACATAAAAACCTTCTGAATTTATACTCAGATCCGCAATTTTCTTTACCAGGTATTTTAATGTGCCGATATTGGGCACATGGCCTTTGGGATAGCGGGCAACAATGCTCCACTGCTTATCATTCGGCTCTTTGAACAATATCAAATGCTCCGTTTCAAGAAAAGGGTCGGGTCCAATGCGGTAATTGTTAATATTTGCTGCATTCTTCAAAACAGATATACCCCGGTTCATAAATACAAATGAATCGCCCTGGTTACTTTCGGCTCCAGCGAGTTCTCCATTCTCGATCAGCTGGCTCATGTTGCTTTTATTCAATACCAGCAACTGCATTTCCGTCCCCCATTCAGTATTACTATCATTGCTGTCCGCATCCGGTTCGCCGTTTACTTCTCGCGCCTTATCCGGATAGCTTTTATCTGATCGTATCTTTTCGAACACCGATGTCAGCGGCTCATTACTTTTTCTTGTTATGTGAAGCAATCGCGCCATCTTTTTTCCAAAGTTGAATTCCTTGTCCTCATCGGCCAGGTAGTTAAAACCTCTTACCCGGTTGTAATTCATCCGGTCAAAATCCTTAAGCACCTGCGATTTCCAGTTTATTTCAGGACTGATTCGATCCTTTTTTTCGCCCGGATGATAAAGCGATTCATAAAGATCGACCGGGTAAGTGATGACCATTTCGTTGAACCGTGCCAGGAGATGGTCCATAATGCGATTTTTTCTCTGATCAAAAATGGCATCCGATTCAAGAATACGCTCGAGCTCCCGCACATACGGATTGGCTTTATCGGCGACAAATGCATCCCAGGTTGAATATTGCTGCTTTTTGAAGCCAGCCAAAATGCTTTGCACATTTGGCACATTGTACAAAGGCCCGGCAAAATAGGTCATGCGGGATTTGCCGGCGCTGTTTGAGAAAAACTCGCTGACATGATCAAGCTGAGCCAGGTAATTAGCCAATATCTGTTCGGCGAACATCAGGTAAGCCTTCAATTGTTTGGCCTGACCTTTTCTTTCTTCTGTTGCTGAAGCCGGCAGTCCCTCTTCCTTTATCCCATATACTAGTGGGAAATAATTTTGGATCGAATAGTATTTGGAAGTATCGCGATATTTACCCTTTAGGAGCCGGCGGGTTTCGTAGTAAGCTTTTACAAAATTACGGTATTCTGCCTCGATCATCTTTTGCAACAGATCGGTAAAGAGCGTCTTCTTCACCATCAGTTGATATCTGTCGATGTACAGGTTGATGGCCAGTGCCGACTTATCGTCCAGGTCCAGAAAAGCAAACTCAGATTCATCAAGCGCAAGCGATTTACTGAAACTGTCGATCCCTGCCTTTCCTATGACCAAATTCCTGACCAGCACAACGCCGCTAATGCCCGATATGGCTTCTATCATATCCGATGCTTCAATGGTATGTTGTCTCCCCCTTAGCCATTTGTCATCAATAAGACCATTGTGCAAAAAAGGACCACAATATATCTTGTCGACAGGATATCCACGCTTAGTCATTTCAAGTTCTGTCAGGTACTTTACCGGCCTGTTAACCGTGTTTTCCAATACGCGATAAATTTCTGCCAGCACTTGTTCAGCGCCAACCCCGGCCTGTATCTGTATTTCCGCCCTGATAGAAATACACATGGGTTTAAGCACCACAACTCCATCAAAAATATCCTCGCAGACATTCCTTTTTGAAACGAAACTTGCTTTTACAGCATCCTGTATACTCTTTTCGGCATTCTCGATTTCGCCTGCAATCCATTTTTTTGAAAAGAGCTTGTTTACCTGCACCACTATCTTATACAGGCCAAGCATGGTGTTAGCGCCCGACGAAGAAATAACGGGTGTGAGCCATGCATTATCTAAAAGCAAAATGCCGTTTTTATCCTTCACGTCGTCAATTATGGCTTTTCGGAAATCCATAATGGTGACGGGATTAGTGGTAAGTATGTTTTGTTTTTGAAAAAAGGAGTTATCGCCGTAGTCAATATTGCCTTTCTTATCTGCCAGTAAGTCGGTAATATCAAAATCCGTTTGGTATGCGAGGTCGGTCAGTGCATAGCATAGCGCCTCTAACATGGTTACGCCCGGATCATGCAGGTTGTAATCGGTCCAGGTATCGCCCGCCATTTTTTGAATAAGCGCTATCCCATGGGCTCTGAGCGAGTCAAAATCCAGCGGTAATTCGTAAGAATCGCTTATATCATCAATAGCAGGGTTTATCATTTGGCTATGTTGTCTCTGTAGTAGTATTCGCCGCTCAGAAAGAGTTCATCATCCCAAAGCCTGGTCACTGTATAATAAATCATTACACCGTCGCCATAATTGGAATTGGTTTTAAGCTCCAGGCTGTAAGTTTTCTTTTGGGGGTCGTCGGTCCAGCGCAAATTGAGTTTATTCCAACAAAAGCCGTAGTGTGCATTGGTTTTGCGTATTTTTCCTCCCTTGCGCCCAAACACACTCAAGGCGATGGCATGCATGATCGCAAATTTGGCTGGGTCTTTGCCTGTTTTGCCGGTCCTGGCCACGATTTCAAAAGCTTGTCCATTTTTCAGGTCCGAAATAATGGGGTGCCAAATGCCGTCAGCCTTTACCTGGCCCGATTTGTAGGTACCTATGCGCCCCTTCATACCCACAAAGCCGTCAATATCAACCTTGTATTTGGGGTCGCATTCTTTACCAACGCCCAGTTTGCCGTTAGTGTGGAAAAAAAACGAAGCCTTGTCGGGGTCGCTGTTACTGCCAGGCGCGACAAAAGGCTGCATCTTCAGGCTATCCGGATCGGCTTTGTCCTTGGCTACCTGGAAAAACGGATGGGGTTCGCCGATTTTCTTGTAAAAAGAAATCAGCGTATTATTCGACCCATCCGAATATATATTCAAGCCATTTTCATCGTCCTTTGAAAAGCCGTCTTCATACCGGTGAACCATCGAATTGATCAGGTGCGAATAATGCTCCTCCGACGGTATATTCCCGTTTTTAAAATAGTCGAGTAATCTCTGTCTCCCTATAGTGTTTTTCTGTTTTTCCATTTCCGATTATATTTAAGGCCGTAATATCACCAGATTAAAAATTTGCTCTTTAGCAGCGGTAAGGTTACTTTCAAGTCTGCCCTTTTGTGTGGGCGGGATTGTATCACCAGGACGAGAGATCAGTAACTCGTCTCTCACCTCAAATTCGCTAATGCCAACTTTCACCGCAACAGGTGTTTTGCTCTCGTCCTCAACAGGTGGTTTGCTCTCGTCCTCAACGGTTATCAGATGAGCTTTGCTCGGTATTAGTACCGACTCGGGTACGGCTCCCTTAATATATACATCATTATCCTGTATATATTCTATTACCCGTGCCTTTCTCTCATCGCTAATATCATCAACATCGCTAAAAAAATGCACCAACGAGAAATTCCTGACTTGCTGTATATAAGGCTGCTTTTTAATGAAGTTCAGCATTTCTGCTATATATATGCCAGAGCCTATTTTAAAGTCGGCCCCTTCCAGATACAGCCATGGGCACAGGTAATGTTTAATGTCCTCGTTTAGTTTGCCCACCAGCATTCCCCTGTCGGTCCCGGTGTCATTCCTGAACTTTACCGTACAAACTACCTTTATGCGTTCGTACACCGGATTTTCAACCTCTATTTTTAAGAACGATTGCACTACCCCCTCCAGAAATTTTTTTACCTGGTACCGCACGGAAATATCCACTTTTGGCTCGTCGCTAAGAAAAAGACCGTTGTCTTTTTCTTTCGGTATCAAAATCACTTTAGTGCCTTTGTCAATGGTAGGTCCCGTGTATTCTTCCGGACTAATGCATTTAGCCATCAATATTTCAGGGAACTGTTCCAATATGGCTTGCTCTATATCCGTTCTGGTAAGCAGTTTTTGACCATGCCGAAGTCGCTCGCTCACACGTATATAGTATTGCTCGTCTGTTTCAGCAGGCCGGCCTCCAAATGAATCGAAAGGCTGTGTTACGGTGCTTATACCTACGATTTTGCGTTTAAACATTTGTATGCTTCCTGCCGGGATATTTAATAAAACGCGGATAGGTTCGCTGGTGGCCCTGGTTACCTTGGCCGCCTGTGCATAAATACCAATGATATTTGACCGAACAGCATTTGACCGCTTTGCCGATGCCCGTATCCAGCATAATTTTGGTGACAAGATGGTGTTCCCGGTCTTTAGGAAGCGAGGCAGCTTGAGCCTGACAATGCCTTTATTGATAAAATTGTTTGTATCGTCGCGCAGGACGTCTTTTTCGGCAAGAAAAACCCATTGGTTATTGTCGAGATAACTCCAGTTGACATTGGCGGTATCAGGCAGGTCGCTGAAATTATTTTCTTTGATCTGAAAAAACAGTGAAAGTTCCTGGCCCGGGCTTACATTTTTCAGGCCAATAAACAAGTTATTCTCGTAGTCGAAGTTGGGTATTAAATTGTATGGGGCACCTCGTTCTACAGGATAAGCTCTTTCGTAACCAAATGGGTAAAGATGGAAAACTTTAAGGCCGATTTCGCTCTTGTCCTTCACGTTGCCCGAGGCAAGTGCTTCAGAATGCTCTAGTACATAATCGACACTCAATCCATGCATCGAAGGGATATAAGGCTGATTGGGCAGCTCAAGCTTTTTAGAACGGCGTGCGTTGTGTAGCGCGATCTGTGGAAATATCTGCGGAAAAAGCCGGTGGCCAAATGCATCGTTTGGAGCAGTCAGCTCAATCCGAACAGAAGTGGCGGATATATTTTTGGCCGCGGCCGCGGCATCCAGACTCAATAAGGGGCTTTCGCTGAATTGCAGTTGCTTTACGTCAATATTTTCCAAATGGGTGGTATTGCACAGCGCCTCATCTTCTATTGTTTCAAACAGGTTAAATTCCTGTCTGAATTGCGGCGCCGGGATAAATTTGTTGTTGCAGGCAGCGCTTATTTTTACTTTAAATGAGTTGTTATTGATATTGTTATTGTAGGCGCGATAATAAGTCTCCCAGCCGCCAGGATCGCGGGGAAGGTCGGCCCAATCAATTTTTATACAAAATGTGCGGGTATATTTATTAAAGATATTGGTGCTGTAAATATCGAGATATGAACCAACCGCCGGCATGGGTCCAAAGGGTTGACTAAGGCCCACGGCGCTCAGCGGGCCAATACTGTTCTGCAGCTTCACCATTTTGCTGCCGGTTACCGCCGCCCTCACCGTAATGCGGTCCATTTTAATATTGCGCAGAAACACGAACGGATAACTACCCGCGTCATTATTCAGCAATATCCTGATCACCGGCCACTGAATATCAAAAGCCCCGCCATGTACTTCGGGATTATAGAGATCGACAACCTGGTCGGCATTATTGATCTCCAGCGCTATCTCGAGCCTTTGCTGATCCGTATTCAGCGCCGCTGTGTATTTGCGTACGTTTTTCCATCCTTTGGTATCGGTATAATCAATCAAAAAAGCGTTGGATAATAGCTGGTGGCTCATCGCGAGGGGATCTTTGGCCTTATCGCCCGAAAGGTAGGCGATAAACCCCTCATAAGTATCATCGTCGACATACACGTAAATATTAATGGTCCGCTGGCCATCGGGCAGGTATAGCACCGGCGACGCGAGCATCAGCCCTATTTCTGCCAGCTGCATAGTTTTGGCACTATCAGGGAGCCCATCCTGCCCTTCCCCTAAAACGGGCCACGTTTTTACAGGGGTTTTATTCTTTAAAGCAGCAACGGCTGAGGGGCAGGAATAGTCGCCCTTGTATATCAGCATTTCCTGTGTAGCGCCGGGGGCCAGACAAAGTGTTTTAAGTTCAGCTATCTGTGCGTCGGTTACCAGCAGCGGATCATTCAGCGTATAAGCGGCTGGCGACTGTTGCCCCTGCACCTGGGCCAGTAATTCCTCCCCGGCCTTTAGATGAACGTTTGGCAAAGCAGGATCCTTTTCAAATACAATATGGGCGCTATCGGGCGCGGCAGGCTTCATGACTATGCCTAGAATACGTTTATAATACAAGTCCAGGTGCTTTTTGGTAATGGCGTTTATTTTACCCTGCAAATGCATGTACAAATGCAAAAATGCCACACATAGCGCCAGGTGAGGCGGAAAACGCTCCTGGAGCAGCACCGAGTTATCGAGATAAAACTGCGTTATGCCCTGCAAGTGGCTGAACTTCGCGCTTAAGTTGGAAAATACAGTTTTTAAATCGGGCAATGCATTCAATATTTGCTCCCGGTCGGTAGTTCCACGGTCGAATATAGACTCCACGTTGCTTCTGCTATGCGCATGTGCTCTAATATCCCCACGCATATGCATTTGCAGGTCGCCGCCAAATTTTGTTACTGCTTCATGATTGTATTGTTCCAGGCTGGCGAGTTCACTGTCAAAATTGTCGGCAACCGCAAGCATATCCTTTACTACCGGGCTGGTGCTAGCCAGATTTCCCAGCCTCCGGTGAAGTTCGTGCATCATATCCAGCACGTCCATCACGAAGTCGAACAGCTTTTTTAGCCCGGCGTGCAGATTGGGGCGGGTTTCGGCCAGGTAAAGGTCTTCCTCCAGTTGGAGAAATTTTTTCAGCTTGCCCGCAAGGTCATAACGGGCTATAATGATACGCAGGACATGAATGTCCGACAGGAAAAAATCCTGCCAATCGCCCTGTAATTTATTGCCCGAATCATAATAGTTGAATTGTGCCGAAAGCTCTGTCATAAACTTCAGCAATGCAGATATATCGCGTTCATCAACTTTAATAAAATCAGGCAGCAAGGCTGTCATGCGCCTTTCTTCCTGGGTCGTACCGTTGTATAAAGTTGACAGGTCAAAATTCATCCAGATACCGGTTAAACAGACACATTTGTTCCTTCGCCCTGTAAATAGAAAGGAAATACAATATTGTGCCTGGTATTGGTTGTAATAATGAAATAGTTGATTTGCAAGTATAAAATACCGTCAAGCTCCTTGCGATTGATTATCCTGGTATTGATATAATTTACGCGAGGCTCAAAATTTAGCAAGGCGTGATAGATCATATGCTCAAATGCAGCAATTAGTGTCGAGTCATCGATCTCAAAGGTTAGCCGTTTCAGGTCGCAGCCAAACTCGGGTTGCATGATGCGCTCGCCGGGCATGGTGCTTAGTATGAGGTAAATGCTTTCCTCGATGTCTTTAATGTCCGAAACCATTGCCACCGATTCGTGGGTTTTATTGAATGCGGGAGGAAAGCTCCAACCTGTGCCTAAAAACGAACCTTTATTTTCAGCCATTGATCACCCTCCTATTAAAACTGTGGGACAGCCTAAGACAATTGAGCCGCCATGCGCTGTAGTATCGCCCATTCGCGCGGCTGGTTTGTTGCAGATCATAACTGTAGCTGATCCTTTAATAATGGAATCAGGCGGCCCTACACAAACCGCATTGTCGCCCATAACGGCAGCCGGCAATCCGCCTATAAGAACGGTCGGTGCGCCCGGCCCTATAATGGGACCGCCTACATGCGGTATAGGAGGAAGTCCCGGTGTTACCATTGGGCACACGTGCATATCTGTTAACCTGGCTGCCATCGATCCCATAAATCTTTTAATTGATCATTACTATTCCGCCTTTTACGGTCGTCTGGCCCGAGGCCGAGACTTCGGCTGTTGCGTTGCCTTTGGCCGTGAAACCCATATTGGCGGTATTACTGATATTCATTCCCGATACGGCTACATCCTGTGTGGCCGTGAGGTTTATTTTTCCTGTCGCTTTGATATTGACATCGCCTGTCGCTTCCAGGACGATGTCTTTCCCGCTGTTCATCGCTATGCCCGACGATGACATTTTAACAGTATTGCTGTTTTGATCTTTAATGAGGATGGACTTGTCGTCATCGCTGAAGGTGATGCTGTTGCCACCGGGCGTTTCAATCGTGATCACTTTTTTCTCATCATCAAACCCAATCTTCAGCTTGGTTTTGGTAGTGAGGGATTTGATATAGTTATTATCATCCGCTGCCGGGCAGGGGTTCTGCCGGCCATTGCTGTATAACGAGCCAAGCACTACAGGATACCTTGGATTGCTTTCCAGGAAACCTACGACCACCTCGTCCCCTACTTCGGGCGTAAATACCGATCCGAAACCGGATGATGCGTAAAAGCCCGACATGCGCGCCCATATGCCATCCTGATCAGCAGCGTTTGATATTAAATTCACCAGTATCCTGTACTGGCTATCCGGATCGTCAAAAAGCTTTTTTACAGTTGCCACCTGCAAACCGTGTATGGCAGGCAGTTGTCCTGCCGCAGCGGCGTAGGAGAAATTTGGCCTGTCCGAAACGAGGCTGCTATCAAGCCCGAATTTCACGTAAGTGGTCCATTGACCATCTTCTATGACGTGATTCACCGAGGTAACAAATGCATCTCCATTGAAGCGGTCGCCTACACCTGCAAGCTCTATGATAGTGCCGGGTTTGGCAGCGGCATTACCGATAAAACTTACTTCGCCTTTAAGTGCGCTTAAACGCATCCTGAGCAGGTTTGCGTCCGCCCATGCCTGCAATTCTTCCATTACCATCGGCGTGCACGAATTGAGGGAAAGCTCCGTCTGACTTAGTTTGCCCGAAAGGGATTTGGCTGTAATATTGCCCTGGCTGTTTAGAGATGGCTCTGTAGCAGGCGCTTTAAGCAATGCCTGGTTCTTAATATCCCATGCTGTGGCATTAAGAGCCGAAGCCTGCCGTTCGGCGCTCAGCTCGCCTTTGAAAGAGCGTATTGAGTCGCCCTGCGCAATGGTTAATACCGCCGCCGCGTCTATTTTAGGCTCGCCGATAGTTATTGCATCCCCGTCCAATGTAATAATATAGCCATATAGTTCGGCCCGTGATAGAATAAAATCCCAGTCAGTAGCGAGCTTTTGAAACACGGCCTCTTGCGTAACCGAGGTGCTCTTTACCGTGCATGACAGCCCATAGGTCCCTACAACTTTGGATATAATATCGCTGTCGGTCGACTTGGAAAATTGGGCCTCTTTTTTGTTAAAGGTCATCGTCACGGCCTTATGCTTGCAGGTCACGATAGTGCGGTAACCCGCTATCTGATCGATCTCAACGGCCTGCTTTACTATATATCCTTTAAATATAGATACCGGCCCCGCGGTGGCATAACCAGCCTGTATTTCGATCTCGTTACCCGGTACAAAATCGCTACTGTCGCTCAATGGAAACTCCCCTGTTTCAATTTTGCCATCTGCAAAAACCACCTCAGCGTGCGAAATTTTGTTTACGCCAAGTGTGATATTAATGGAAATGACGGGATAATAATCCTTTATCAGCGTGCCGTTGACTTTTACGGCAATAGATAGGGTGGTATCAGCAATACTGGTAGGAGATATGGCCATGGTTTAGTTTTTTTGGGTAAGGGGCGGAAAATAAAGTTCATCACCCGGTTGTATGGCACTAAAACTACTAAGGCCATTGTATTGGGCCACCTTAACATAGTGGGCGCTGCTGCCGTATATCTGGTAGGTGAGCAGCGGCAGTGTATCACCAGCCTTAACTATCCTGAAATGCGTAAGATCGGGTGATGATTTGGCCGCCTCTTTCGCTTTGGTTTTATAGTCAACGCTCTCAGTCAACACCACATCGATAGTTGCCCGCAGCGCCATCCCATCGGGCGTGAACATACTATAAGTAACGCTCATGCTGGAGCATATACCCGTAAAGGTGAGCCTGCCCCAGGTAACCAGCAGATAATATGGCCGGTGTATATCGCCTTTGAAGCCATAAACCAGGCCATTGAAGGTTTTGATATAATCGTCGACAGTAGAATATTTGCCTAATGATACTACGCCAGTACCATCAACAAAAAAGCTCAGGTTAAGGTCGCTGGCCCCAATGCGCTTAAATATTTGTGTAGGCGCGTTGGTACCCACCTCTTTGCTGTCCTCATAAATGCTTTTAAAGGTTTGCTTGTAAGTTGATGGATTGATAAAAGCATCTATTTCGCCTTTTTTAATGGCTACACAGGCAGGGTCCTCATAGGCCTCTATCTTCAGTTTAACCAGTTTCTGATCCATTATCTCTCCGCCAGGTTATTTAGCCTGGCCATTATTTTGTCCATGCATTCCTTCACGATCCTGTTTTTGAGGGCATCTAAATCCCTGATCTCGTTATTATTCCTCCTCCGGTCATTTTCATCAACGGTCACTTTTATCTTAAGTTCCCTTATTTCAATAGGCATGGTTAATAAACTTTAGTAAAATAATCGTAGCATAGTTCTACCCATTCTACGGCAACTGCATTTTCCTGCGCTTTAAGGTCTGATATCCTAAGCGCAACCGGATAGGCATTTATAAACTTCCATGACGCCAGGGGACTCGAATTTTCGTCCATCAGGTTAACGACAACCGTCTTGGACGAAAAAGTAAATTGTTCGATACAGGTTTTGGCCCAGGTAATAAGGGGGGAGCCGATAAGCATCCCCCGCTTTAAAACCAGGTTTTGATATTTAGGAACGGTTGGGAACCGGTGTACAAACCGGTTCTCGCCACCTTCCTCTACCTCTTTCACACCTATCTTCGCATTAAGCCCGCTTACTTCCTGAAAGCTACCTTCATTAGCGCCGGATATTCCTATTACATTTACCTTAAAATAAAAACCAACCGGTGGATAATATGGCAATGCGCCGCCCATTGCTCAATTATTTTTTGAGCGTTAGACCTTCATGCGCCAGTTCCATGGTCTCAACTGCTACTTCGTTTGCATCCGATTTCATATCTGTAACCTGGATTTTGCAAGGGAAAGCGTTAAGCAGGCTCCAGCTCATGGCAACCGCGTTGGTCTCATCAAGCAGGCTGATCAATATAGTCGACCGCTTGATGGTGTTCATCTTTATCAGGTTGTAATTATCCCATAGCGCTGTGTCGCCTTTGAATATGCCTTTCTTAAGTGTGATATTTCCGAATTTCTGAATACCGGGCATTTTTACAGTAGAATAAACCTTGCTGCTGCCGCCGCGATATTCGATAACTTGTGTTTCAGAGGTAAGCCCCGACACCTCCTGAAAAATGAGTTCCTTATCATCCCATTTTACCTGGAACGAAAACTTAACCATTGGCCATGTTGCCGCTGATTGGGCTGATCCGTCATCTGCCATAACTTTAGATTTTTAAGATTTAGTGATACAATAAGTTAATTCATTAATGGTTAATTACGATTGCTGCATCTGTTGCTGGAACGTGAT